>Ga0255336_100295_pt1 | contig 95002 bp, 84 predicted proteins | sample MeOH1_35cm_T3_17_FD_189102 | JGI IMG/M metagenome (GOLD analysis project Ga0255336, IMG submission 189102) | Sandy soil microbial communities from University of British Columbia, Vancouver, Canada - MeOH1_35cm_T3_179 | ecosystem: Engineered > Artificial ecosystem > Sand microcosm > Unclassified ...
GGCTCTTGCCGGATTGCACGGTCAGACGCTTGTCGTTCAGCGTGAGCGTGACCTGCCCGTCGGGCATGGCGCGCAGAATGTCGAGGAGCTTTCTCGCTGCCACCGTGGTCGCCACCGAATCGCCGCCTACGCCGAAATCGGCACGCGTGGTGATCTGCAACTCGAGGTCGGTCGACAGGAACGACACGTCCGGGCCGTTCTTGGTAATCAGCAAATTGGCGAGGATCGGCAACGTATGGCGGCGTTCGACGATGCCGCTCACAGTTTGCAGCGGCCTGAGGAGGTTATCGCGTTCGGTCTTGACCAGTTGCATAGAGTTCCTTCGTTGATATAACGGCCTGCGCGCCTTGCCAGGACAGCTTTCCAGCACGCAGCCGTGGCTCCCCGCCGGCGCCGTGCAGCGCCTGTCACGGCGTGAAATCCGCCCGCGGCCGCCGGGCGGTTAAACCTGTATTGTGCCTGAAAACGGAACCGCCTCACTAAAATGGGGGCGAGTTTGGAAATAAACAGGTCGTTTTTTCCAGACGAACCGCTCAGCCTTTCAGCGTCTGCTCCAGCACGTGCAATTCGTGGTTCAGTTGCGCGTCCTTGCTGCGCTCGTCGGCAATTTTGCGCACTGCGTGCAGCACCGTGGTGTGGTCGCGGCCGCCGAACAGCTCGCCGATTTCCGGCAAGCTCTTCTGGGTCAGCTCCTTCGCCAGATACATCGCGATTTGCCGCGGCCGCGCGATGTTCGCCGGACGCTTCTTCGAATACATGTCCGCGACCTTGATGCTGTAGAAGTCAGCCGTGGTCTTCTGGATGTTTTCCACCGAAATCTGCCGGTTCTGTACCGTCAGCAGGTCTTTCAGCGCTTCTTTTGTCACTTCGATCGTGATTTCGCGGCCGTGGAACTTCGAATACGCGAGGATCTTGCGCAGCGCGCCTTCGAGTTCACGCACGTTCGACCGCAAGTGTTTCGCGACGAAGAACGCGACGTCTTCATTCAGGCTCACGAACTCCGATTGCGCCTTGCGCATCAGAATCGCGACGCGCATTTCCAGCTCGGGCGGCTCGATCGCCACGGTCAGGCCAGAGTCGAAGCGGGAGATCAGGCGGTCGTCGATACCCGAAATTTCCTTCGGATACGTGTCGCTGGTGATGATCACCTGCGCTTTGTTGGCGACCAGCGCTTCGAATGCGTAGAAGAATTCCTCTTGTGTACGCGACTTGCCCGAGAAAAATTGGATATCGTCGATCAGCAGCAGGTCGAGCGAGTGGTAGTAGCGCTTGAAGTCGTCGAACGCCTTGCGCTGGTAAGCCTTCACCACGTCGGACACGTATTGTTCCGCGTGGATGTAGCGAATCCGCGCACCCGCCTTGTCCATCAGAAGCTGGTTGCCGATCGCGTGGATCAGGTGGGTCTTGCCCAGGCCCACGCCGCCATACAGAAACAGCGGGTTGTACGAGATGCCGGGATTGTCGGCGACCTGAATCGCCGCGGCGCGCGCCAACTGGTTGGCCTTACCGGTCACGAAGTTGTCGAACGTCAGAACCGGGTTCAGTTTGGAGCGCTCGTACATCGAGTCGGTTTCGCCGTTGCCGCTCGAACCGGCGCTCTGGCCCGGGCGCCACGTACGGCGGGCGGCCGCGGCTTCGTTCGCGTCGAGGCTGGGCAGATCGAGGTCGGCGGAATCTTCGGCCGCGGCGCGTGCGTTTGCGTTCTGTTCGGCCGCCGCGCGGGCATTCGCGTTGAGGTTGGCCATCGCGCTATTCGCGCCGTTCGCGCGCGCAGTCTGCGCGGCTTGCACGGCTTGCACGGCGCCGACGGCTGCGTCCACGGCGGCGCCATTGCCGGCGCTGCCGCCCATTGAAGCCGGCGCAGAAGCCGGACGCGCCGGCGCGGCTGCTGCGGGGGCGCGCATGCCGGCTTTCGGGTCGAGTACAAACTGGACGTCGACGGGGGCGTGCCAGAAATCGCGGGCCATATCGGCAATGCGGCCGGAGAACTGGCTCTTGACCCAGTCGAGCTTGAAACGGTTCGGCGCAGCGATGCTAAGCGTGTTCGCAGCGGCGTCGAAGGCGACCGGGGCCAACGGTTTGATCCACGTCACGTACTGCTGGGGCGTAAGCTCACGCTCCAGCAATGCGGAACAGTGTTGCCAGAAATCGTTCATCGAGTTGCTGTCGTTATGGTGTGCACGGCGGTTGCCGCTGCCCCTGTCGCGCGCGCGCAACAAGGCCCTGAGCAGCCAGACTAACCAGGCGCAATGGCTCCAGGCGCTTGTGCCACAAGGGTTTGCGGGGCAAGCGAGCCGGAGCGGCGTGCAGGATTTTTGGGAAGTAAGGCGAGATTCTAACGCCAAAACGGACCCGCAAGGGAGTTATCCACAGGGACGGATCACGAGGCTTGCTCCTCATGGGGCCAGGCCGAACTAGGCTAAACTATTGACGGTCAACGAAAAACCGGTTTAAATAGCGGGTTCCGCGAAAACCAATTCAGCAAACCTCCGGCCATTGCGCTTTCAGCGATGATCGCGCGGTTATTTTTCGATCAAGTGAGAGCAACATGAAACGTACTTACCAACCTTCCGTTACCCGTCGCAAGCGCACCCACGGCTTTCGCGTTCGCATGAAGACCGCAGGTGGCCGCAAGGTCATCAACGCACGTCGCGCGAAGGGCCGCAAGCGCCTCGCCATCTAAGGCAGGCGTTGCACGCGACGCTTATGCCGGGTAGTGAAGCCCGCGGTGATGCGGGAACGGCTGAGGCGCAGCAACAGGGCTCGGTTCCGTTGCGAGCGCAAGCCGCCTTCCCCAAAGCCGCAAGGCTGCTGAAAACGGATGAATTTTCATCCGTTTTTCGTTTGCGCCCGTGGCGCCGCACCGCGCACTTCGTGGTGTACGGCCGGCCCACCGGCAACGAAGCCCGCTTAGGCCTCGTGATCGGCAAGAAGTATGCGCCGCGCGCGGCCACGCGTAATCTGGTACGTCGCATCGCGCGTGAAGCCTTCCGGCTGCGTCGCGCGGAATTCGGCGGTTGGGATGTGCTGCTGCGTTTGCACACGCGCTTCGACAAGAAAGCTTTGCCGAGCGCCTCGTCGCCGCCGTTGAGGGCGCTGTGCCGCAGTGAAATCGAGGCGCTGCTCGACAAGGCCGCGCGCGAAGTGACCCGTCGCGAGGCGCCGCCCGCGGAAGCGCCCAAGACGGAATGACGCTCAAGTGACCGCCCGCTTTGCAGTTCAGGCCGCTCCGGCGGCCACGCTTCGCGGGCGTCGCCCGGTACTCCACGTTGCGCGGCGCCGTCCGGCCGCACCAGCCATGCAAACGGTACTCATCGCTTTATTGCGTTTCTACAAGGTTGCCGTGAGCCCAATGCTCGGCAACCGGTGCCGTTTTTACCCTTCCTGCTCTGATTACGCGCGCGAAGCAATCCAGTATCATGGCGCCGCGCGCGGGACTTATCTCGCCGCCAGGCGTATTTGCCGCTGCCACCCGTTTTCCGCGGGCGGCATCGATCTCGTCCCGCCTCCCACTTCTGAAAAGCGCTGACGCGCCGTTCCATCGACACTGAGACAACGCATGGATATCAAACGCACCGTCCTATGGGTCATCTTTTTCATGTCAGCGGTCATGCTGTTCGACAACTGGCAACGCGACCACGGACGCCCGTCGATGTTCTTCCCGAGCGCCACGCCGACCAAGACCGTCGGCGGCGCCGCACCGGGAACCACGACGCCGGGAACCCAGCCCGCCGATCTGCCGGCAACGAACGCAGCCGCACCGGGCAACGCGCCGGCGGCCACGCAATCGCAACTGATCAAGTTCAACACCGACGTCTATAGCGGCGAGATCGACACCCGCGGCGGCACGCTGTCGAAGTTGTCGCTCGTGAACAAGGGCGACGGCAAGCAGCCGGATCTCGTCATCACGCTGTTCGACCGCACCGCGAACCACACGTATCTGGCGCGCACGGGCCTGCTCGGCGGCGATTTCCCGAATCACAACGACATTTACACGCCGCTGCCGAACCAGCCGAATGACCTGACGGGCGACGAAAAATCGTTCCAGCTCAGCTTCGAGTCGCCGGTGAAGGGTGGCGTGAAGGTCATCAAGACCTACACGTTCACGCGCGGCAGCTATGTGATCGGCGTCGACACGAAGATCCAGAACGTCGGCGCCACGCCGGTGAGCCCGTCGGTCTATATGGAACTGGTGCGTGACGATCAGCCGGTGGAAACGCCGCGCTTCTCGCACACCTTCATCGGACCGGCCGTCTACACCGATCAGCATCACTTCCAGAAGATGACGTTCGGCGACATCGACAAGAACAAGCAGGATTACGCGACCTCCGCCGACAACGGCTGGATCGCGATGGTCCAGCATTACTTCGCGTCGGCCTGGATTCCGCAGCAGGGCGTGAAGCGCGATATATACGTCGAGAAGATCGATCCGGCGTTGTATCGCGTCGGCGTGAAGGAGCCGGTGCCGACCATCGCGCCGGGCCAAACGGTCGACGTGTCCGCGCGCCTGTTCGCCGGTCCGGAAGAAGAGCGCATGCTCGAAGGCATCGCACCGGGTCTGGAACTGGTGAAGGACTATGGCTGGGTGACGATCATCGCGAAGCCGCTGTTCTGGCTGCTCGAGAAGATCCACAGCTATGTCGGCAACTGGGGCTGGTCGATCGTGCTGCTCACGCTGCTGATCAAGGCCGTGTTCTTCCCGCTGTCCGCGGCGAGCTACAAGTCGATGGCGCGCATGAAGGCGATCACGCCGCGCATGCAGGCACTGCGCGAACGCTTCAAGGGCGATCCGCAAAAGATGAACTCGGCGCTGATGGAGTTGTACAAGACCGAGAAGGTCAATCCGTTCGGCGGCTGTCTGCCGGTCGTGATCCAGATTCCGGTGTTCATTTCGCTGTACTGGGTGTTGCTGTCGTCGGTGGAAATGCGCGGCGCGCCGTGGATTCTGTGGATTCACGATCTGTCGCAACAGGATCCGTTCTTCATCCTGCCGGTGCTGATGGCCGTTTCCATGTTCCTGCAGACCAAGCTGAACCCGACGCCGCCGGATCCGGTTCAAGCCAAGATGATGATGTTCATGCCGATCGCGTTCTCGGTCATGTTCTTCTTCTTCCCGGCCGGTCTGGTGCTGTACTACGTGGTGAACAACGTGCTCTCGATCGCCCAGCAGTACTACATCACGCGAATGATGGGACAGGCCAAAACCAAAGCGGCCTGACATCTTGCCAGAGGCGGGCAAACGCCCGCTAGCAGGCCGATGCAAGCCGACACTGGCTGACACGACAGCGCAAGAAAATGCCGCCCGGTGCAAACCGGGCGGCATTTTTCATGGTCGCGGCTGAACTCATCGCATCGGCGACGCCATCGTCACTCTTCTTCCGCATCCTCACCGTAAAAGCGCACGATCATCTCCTCGACCAGGAAGCGGTCTTTCGGCGTCAGCGACTGGATCTTCGAAGCGAGTTCGATCGTTTCCGGCGACGGCGGATATTTCTCGCCGCGCGCCAACGGCCTCGCGTTCGTGCCCGGTGGCGGTCCGTAGTGAAGCCAATGCTCCTTGACGTTCAGCCATTCGGCTAACGTACGCAATTTGTCGGGCTTTGGAATCGTCGTGCCAGCTAGCCACTTGTGGGCGGTTTGCGGCGTGACCTCACGCTCGCCCCGGTAGCGAAGATTGAATTGCTCGGCGAGCTTGGTCCCGCCGCGAATTTTCAGCGGCTCTAGCAAGTCCTTCAGCCGTTTGGCGAAGGCGGCTTTTTCTTTGTTGGTCGGCATGGGCCGGATTGTGCAATTCAACGTTCAACCAGTTGACAACCAGCCAAGCTTACTTATAGCCTATTTGAGATACGTTTAGCTTGCAGACACCGCCGAACAAAGCGCCTGCCAAAGTTGTCATTTTTTGTTGTTTTTCGTTGTGCGGTGGGCCAGTGACAGCCGTAGGGTCCGGCAGCGTCCTATTTTTACGCAGGACAAGCAGTGGCAATCCTAGCTTGCTTGAGATAAATCCGACTTGCCTGTTGAAATGACAGGCAGGCAGTCTATCGGGCGGCGCAGCTGTCCCGATATTAGGCAGACCCGATCCGGCAGTACCGAGGCCGGTGGGTAGCAAGCCGTTGAGCGCCGAAAGCATTGGCGATCAAAGGAAAGGCCCGCAAGCCGCACCCTCGCTAACTTTCTTCGCCATTCTGGCTGGCAACGCGGACGGTCACCTCCTGGAACCCGGCGCGGTCCTCCAGGTTTATCGTCAATATCAGCGCACCCTTTTTCGGCGCCCACTCGATCGTCTCGGCCGAAAGCGGATAGGTCTCGCCGGGCGCGAGCGGCTTTGCCTTCGTACTCTGCGACAGTCCATAAGCCAGCCAATGCTTGTCCACGTCCAGCAATTTGGCTAACGTGCGCAGGTTGGCTGGACGTGGCATTGTCGTTCCGTCGAGCCATTTGTATATGGCCTGATCCGTCACGTCTGCGCCAGTGTGGAGGAGATTGAATTTTCTACAGAGCTCGGCCCCGTTGGAAATATTGCGCCGCTTCATCGAGCGGCTGAGTCGTTCGGCAAACGCGGCTTTCAATTGTTTGGTCGTCATGCATCGGATTGTGCAAGCGCCCAAGCCAGTGGTTCTCAACCAACCAAGCTAGCAAGTATCGGAATTAATATATTTTTTAGCTTTGACCAGCGCCAGCCGTGATGCGCCACGATTTTAAAAATTGTGCGTTTTTTCGCTTTTTTGCTGTCTGATGGGCACTTAGTCATCTCGTGCAGTCTTGGTTATTCTCAAAAAACAGCAGCACAATTTAGCTTTTGTGAGATAACTCCGAAATCGGCTCCGAGTTGTCAAAGCGGCCGCTCCGCCGCGCCGCCGGTCAGCCTTCACACACTGCCGCGTTACAATGCCTCGCGCCGCGTTGACCGCCAGCCCCCTGCCCTTCTCTCCGTTTTTTGCCACGCTTCCATGCTCACCACCGATTCCGATCCGATCGTCGCCATTGCCACCGCGCCCGGCCGGGGAGGTATCGGCGTGGTGAGGATTTCGTTCGGGAGAGCGGGCGAGGCGGCGGCCCAACCGCTCATGCAAGCGCTCACCGGTCAGACACTCGCCGCCCGTCACGCCAGCTACGTTCCGTTTCTCGACGCCAACGGCAGCGCGCTCGACCGTGGCATCGCGCTGTACTTCCCGGCGCCGCATTCCTACACCGGCGAACACGTGCTCGAACTGCAAGGCCACGGCGGTCCGGTGGTGCTGCAACTCGTGCTGCAGCGTTGCATCGACGCCGGCCGCGCGTTCGGCCTGCGTCTGGCCGAACCGGGCGAATTCACGCGCCGTGCTTTCCTCAACGACAAGCTGGATCTGACGCAAGCCGAAGCGGTCGCCGATCTGATCGAGGCCAGCACCGAGGCTGCCGCGCGCTCGGCGGGCCGCTCGCTCGACGGCGCGTTTTCGCGCGACATTCACGCGCTGGTCGAAGACGTGATCACGCTGCGCATGCTCGTCGAAGCGACGCTCGACTTTCCCGAGGAAGAGATCGACTTCCTCGAAGCCGCCGACGCCCGCGGCAAGCTGGCGCGGATTCGCGAGCGCCTCGCGCACGTGCTGAGCGAAGCGCGGCAAGGCGCGTTGTTGCGCGAGGGTCTTTCGGTGGTGCTGGCCGGACAGCCGAACGTCGGCAAATCGTCGCTGCTGAACGCGCTGGCGGGCGCGGAGCTGGCAATCGTCACGCCGATTGCCGGCACGACGCGGGACAAGGTCGCGCAGACGATTCAGATCGAAGGTATTCCCCTGCACGTGATCGATACCGCCGGCCTGCGCGATACCGAGGACGAAGTCGAGAAAATCGGTATTGCGCGCACCTGGAACGAGATCGAACGCGCAGATGTCGTGCTGCATCTGCTCGATGCTCGCACCGGCATGACTGTCGAAGACGAGGCCATCGCCGGACGCTTTCCGGCCGGCGTGCCGGTGGTGCGCGTGCTAAACAAGACGGACCTGACCGGCCTTGCGCCGGCAACGCGAGCACTCGACGCAGACCCGGATCTGAGCGAAGTGCGGCTCTCCGCGAAACAGGGCGACGGCGTAGCGCTGTTGCGCGAAGAGTTGTTGCGGATCGCCGGCTGGCAAGCGGGCGCGGAAAGCGTGTACCTGGCGCGCGAGCGGCATCTGATCGCACTGCGCGCCGCCGAAGAACATCTGGCTACCGCGGCCGCGCACGCCGATCAGAACTCGCAGGCGCTGGATCTGTTCGCTGAAGAACTGCGGCTCGCGCAGGACCAGCTGAATTCCATCACGGGCGAATTCAGTTCGGATGACCTGCTCGGGGTGATTTTTAGTAGGTTCTGTATCGGCAAGTGAGCGAGGATCGGCTTCTACGTCAGGAGGCTTATATTTCCGGCTTTACTACGAGATTCGACAAACACGCTCGCACACATAAATTCTCGTTTCGTTAACCCAAAACCCGCGAAATCTTTGGTACACAGCCGGCATAGGTTTAAAATCGCCGCTGTCCGCGTTTCGACGATCCGAGCATGCCCCGACTAGCCGTCCCCCTCACCGAAGCCCAGATCCGCGCGCTCGAACCGCGCGCCACCCGTTATTGCGTCGCCGACGGCAACGGCCTCGTCATCGAAGTCATGACGACCGGCACCAAGGTCTGGCGTTTCCGCTATTCGCTGAACGGCAAGCGCCAGCCGCTCGCCACCATTGGCGACTACCGGATGATTTCTCTACGCGTCGCGCGGGCCAAGGCGCAAAAGTATGCGGAGATGGTCGCGCAAGGCATTTCGCCGGTCGCCACGGCACGGCGCGATCGCGGCGCGGAAAGCAAAGCCGATGTCCTGCGCGAAGCCGCCGAGCTCTATCTCGCGACGGAAATGGCGGGCAAGTCGGAGGAATATCGCCGCACCACGCGGCGCGCGCTCGACAAGGACGTGTTGCCCGCCATCGGCCACATGTCAGTTAAAGCCGTTACCGCCGCCGATATCGTGGCGATATGCGACAGAATCAAAAGCCGCGGTTCGCCGAAAATGGCGCTGCACACGCGTAACGTGGTCAAGCGTCTCTATGAGTACCTGATTGCCCGGCAACTCGCCGCCGGCAATCCGGCCGAGGTTGTTCCGGCGCGCTCCATCGCCACTTTCGACAGCCGCACCCGCGTGCTCTCGGGCGAGGAAATCGGCGCCATGTTCCGGTCGATCGACGCGTCGAGCATTCGCCGGCCCCTGAAATTGGCGCTGCATCTGCTGGTGTTGACGATGGTGCGGAAATCGGACCTGGTCGAATCGACGTGGGCCGAATTCGATCTGGACAAAGCGTGGTGGACAATACCCGCCGCGCGCCTGAAGAAAGACCGCGATCAGCGCGTACCTCTTTCGCTTCAGGCGGTTTCCATGCTGCGCGAGCTTCACGAGACCAAGGCCAGCCGAAACTTCGTATTCCCGAGCGTTCGGGGCGACGATCGGCCCATCGCCAGGAGTACGTTGAACCAGGCCGTCAAGGCGCTCGGTCTCGACGTGGAGCATTTCGTTCTGCACGACTTCCGGCGTACCGCGACGACGCACTTGCGCGAGATGACGGCGCACGCAGACGCGCCCGACCGCAGTGCCGAAGAAGTGCCCGAGCGTGGCACGCAACGCTCGAATGCGGAAAAGGCCGTGGATCAGCGTCGAATCATGCAGCTTTGGGCGGACTTCGTCGACGCGCAGATCAAGGGCACGCGCAGCGCGTGACCCGCTAGCGCCGAGGGGCTTGCGTCGCTCTATTCCGCCAGCCGTTGCACCGACACGATTTTTTGGTACACGAAGCACATTTGATCAATCCTAACCCTTTGCCGCCAAGACAAAATCCGACTTTCCGACAGGTTTCAAAAAGGCGAAAACCCAGACGCCGCCAAGCACGCATCAACATCGATTCACGCGGTCCTTTTCTCTCGCGTTTGATCGCCTAAACTGAAGGGTGCACGCAACCCCATACGGAGGCTCCCATGTCTGAATCGCTGATGGCTTATTTGCTGGGGCCCGCCGTCATGCTGCTGGTCGGCGTCGCTATCTGGGCCGCGTCCCACTACCATCAGAAGACAAGACCGCAAAGGCGCGAGCGCTGGCTCGATACGCACTATGCGGAGTGGCTGCATCACAGGCATTGAACGGCGCATGAAATGAAAGGCCGTCGCGTAAGGCGACGGCCTTTCATTTTGTGGCACGCGCAACAGCCCACGTACTCCGCGATCAGATTACCAACCCGGTTGCGGCTGCGGATATCCGTATTGCGGCGGCGGCGCACCGCACGCCACATAGGCGCGCTGATATTGGTCATAGCAATATCCCGGCGGCGCTTGCGCATAGACCGGTGCGGGCTGATACGCCGGCTGTGCATACACGGGCTGCCGGTACGCCACCACCGGCGCCGCATTCAGCGCGGAGGTCACCACCGCTCCCAGCACGGCGCCACCAATCAGCGCGCCCACCACGTCCCCGCCGTTACTGTGCGCCGACGCCTGCCCGGCTACGCTCAGACTTCCCACCATCAACAACGCCACTGCGATCTTTTTCATGTTTGACTCCCCGCCGTTCAGGCATGGAACCGATTGTGGCCGGTGCGCGCGGAAATAGATGCAGCAAGTGGTAACCGGACATTACTCGTGTAACGCGCCAATCGCCGGCTCGCCATGAAGGTTCGCCGGTCCATTTGTTCAACTGATACATTCTCCCGATCAATGTAAAATTCGCCTCATAACTCGTCGGATAAATCTGACGAACCGTAAAGCTTTCCGACCCATCGCGTCGACAACACTGGGTTGAGGCAAAGCCACAAGTAAGGGGCGTTCGCGTGAAACAATGGACAATCCGGCAACGGATTCTGTGCAGCTTCGGGATCGTGCTGATCGTGATGCTGGCAATGGCAATCGTCGCGTTCCAGCAGCTTGGCGGCATCGACCGCGATGCGAAGAGCCAGCAGCAGGACTCGATGCCCGGCCTCTACAACGCGACCGCGATGCGCGCGGCCTGGTTTGAAAACTACAGCGTCACGCAGCGCCTGATCTATGTCGACGCGGACCCCGATTCCGTGAAGCGCGACACCGCACGTTTGCAGGAAACCCAGCAAACGCTGCAGAAGATCATCAACGATTACGGCGCGACGATTTTCCGCGACGTCGATCGTGAGGTCTTCAATGATTTCCGCCAGCAACAGGCGCAGTACCTGTCGATCCAGGCATCGCTGCTGGACGCCTTGCCTGCTTCGAAAGACAACGCTGCGCGCGTCTTCAATACGCAACTCACGCCGCTCTGGGAAACCGGCCGGCTCACCGTGCGCAAGCTCGTCGAGAACAACAAGGGCTACGCGGACCAGTCCGCTGAGAGCATCCGCAGTTCGGTCGAGACGACCCGCGTCGTGCTGCTCGTCATGCTGCTGGTCGCCGCCGTCCTCGCCACGCTGGCCGGTTACTGGCTGGTGCGCGGCGTCACCACGCCGATGGCCAAGATGCTGCAAGTGGTCGATGTGATGCGCACAGGCGACCTGACGCAACGCCTGCAACTGAATCGCACGGATGAAATCGGCGCGCTCGAAGCGGGCTTTAACCGCATGGCCGACGAACTCACCGCGCTGGTTGGCCAGGCGCAGAAGTCGGCGATGCAGGTCACCACGTCGGTGACGGAAATCGCCGCGACCTCCCGCGAACAGCAAGCCACGGCGAACGAAACCGTTGCCACCACTACCGAGATCGGCGCCACGTCGCGTGAAATCTTCGCGACCTCGCGCGATCTGCTGCGCGCCATGAACGAAGTCTCGGAAGTGGCCGGCCAGTCGGCGGTACTCGCTGGCACCGGGCACGCCGGCCTCGCACGCATGGAAGAGACCATGCGCCTCGTGATGGAAGCCGCCGGCTCCGTCAACGCGAAGCTGGCCATCCTCAACGAAAAGGCCAGCAACATCAACCAGGTCGTCGCGACCATCACGAAGGTTGCGGATCAGACCAACCTGCTCTCGCTGAACGCGGCGATCGAGGCGGAAAAAGCCGGCGAATACGGCCGCGGTTTCGCTGTCGTCGCGACGGAGATCCGTCGCCTCGCCGATCAGACCGCCGTGGCGACCTACGACATCGAACAGATGGTCAAGGAGATCCAGTCAGCGGTCGCCGCCGGCGTGATGGGCATGGACAAGTTCTCCGAAGAAGTGCGGCGCGGCATGCTCGACGTGCAGAACGTCGGCGGCCATCTCACGGAAATCATCCAGCAGGTGCAGCAGCTCGCGCCGCGCTTCTCGATGGTGAACGACGGCATGCAGACGCAAGCCACCGGCGCCGAGCAGATCACCCAGGCGCTGACGCAACTCTCGGAGGCCGCGCAACAGACGGCGGAGTCGCTGCGCCAGTCGACCCAGGCGATCGACGATCTGACGCACGTCGCCAACAGTCTGCGCACCGGCGTGTCGCGCTTCAAGGTGACGGCCTGACGCGCCGCGGCGCTGCTCGAAGCCGGCATCCGCACGCTCATCCATCGCCTACGCCGATGCTCTTCATTCTCTTCACGCTCGATAGCGAACGGTACGTGATCGACGCGACGCAGGTGGAGCGTCTGATGCCGCTCACACCGCAGTCGCCGCCGAAGACGATCCCCGGCGCGCCCTCGTGGGTGGCGGGCGTGCTCGACCACGAAGGCGCGCCGCTGCCGCTGATCGATCTGCCGGCGCTCGCGCTCGGCCGTCCCGCCGCGCAGCTAATGTCCACACGTGTGGTGCTGGTGCGCTATCCGCATGCAGGCACGACACGTCTGCTCGCGCTGCTGCTGGAAGGCGCGACGCGCACCCTTCGTCTGGACGTGGCGGCGTTTCAGGATGCCGGCCTCGATATGCCGCACGCGCGTTATCTCGGCCCCGTCGCGAGCGAAGCGGGCAGCCTCGTGCAATGGATCCGCGTAGAGCATCTGCTGCCCGACGACGTCAAGGCGCTCCTGTTTCCCGAGGCGCACGCATGAACGCGCATCACGACAACGCGCCGCTCTATCGGCGCTTCGCCGAGCTGCTGCATCGGATCATGGGGCTCGACGCGGCGTCGCTCGGTCATAGCGCGATCGAGCGTGCCGTCGATCAGCGCGCCGACGCGTGGTACGCGGACGGTCACGCCGAAGCCACGCTCACCGACTATTGGGAAGCCACGCAAGGTTCGCCGGCCATGCTGCAGGCGCTGATCGAAACGGTCGTCGTGCCGGAGACCTGGTTCTATCGCGACGCCGACGCGTTCAAGGCACTCGCGCGGCTCGCGCATGAGCGCCTCGCCGGGCGCGGCACCGCGTTGCCGCTGCGCATCCTGAGCCTGCCTTGCTCGACCGGCGAAGAACCGTACACGATCGCGATGACGCTGCTCGATGCCGGTATCGAGGCCGCGCAGTTGCGCATCGACGCAATGGATATCAGCGACCGCTCGCTCGCCATCGCGCAGCGCGCCGTCTACGGACGCAATTCGTTTCGCGGCAATGCGTTTGCGTTTCGCGACGCGCATTTCACGCGCACCGAGGACGGCTGGCGTCTCGCGCCGCGCATCGTGGAGGCGGTGCGTTTTTCGCGCGCCAATCTGATGCAGTTCGACGCGTCCGCGCCTGGCATCTACGACTTCGTGTTCTGCCGCAATGTGCTGATTTACTTCGACCGCGACGCGCAGCAAAAAGCCTTGCACGCGCTCAATAGCGTGCTGGCCGAAAACGGCACGCTGTTCGTCGGCCCAGCGGAAACCGGGCTGCTGATGCGCTACGGCATGCAGTCCGCGAAAATTCCTTTGGCCTTCGCATTTCATCGCCGCGCGCCCGACGAAGCGCAGTTGAGCCGCTGGCATAGCATGCCGCTCGCTACCGCCGCCATGCCCGTGACGACGCCTTCATCAACGCTCGCGCCCGTGCCTTTCGCGTGGCCCGTTCGGGTTGCACGCACGCCGTTCAATAGCGTCACGCAGTTCGCTCCGCGCGGCAGTATGGCACCGCCGATGCACGGAACGTCGATACCCGTCTCGCCGGCACACGGCCCGTTGTCTCCTCCGCCCAACCCCGCGCCGATCAACGCCGCACGCGACGCATTGCAGGCCGCACGCGCGCTGGCCGACGCCGGGCGCCTCGCGCAAGCCGAGTCGGCAATCACCGCATATCTGGCACACCACGCCCCGCACGCCGACGCGTTTTATCTGCTCGGCGTCCTGGCCGATGCCAACGGCGACGCGAACCTCGCACGCGGGCACTATCGCAAGGCGCTTTATCTCGATCCCCAGCACGCGGAAGCGCTCGCACATCTCGCGACGCTGCTGGAACTCGAAGGCGATCGCGACGGCGCACGTCTGTTGATGCAACGCGCGTCGCGCGCACAGGGAGCGCAACGTGGCTGATGCACACCCCGTGGGCTTCGACGACTGCTGGAATCGCATCGGCGTGCGCGGCGATTCGTCGTGCGAGCGTCTTGCCGAGTACGTGCGCTGTCTGAATTGCCCGGTGTTCGAGACAGCCGCGGCCAGACTGCTGGACCGGCCGATTCCCGAAGCGGACCTCTCGCAGCTCGACGCTCGCGTGCCGGCGCAACCGCGCGATGACGCGCAGGGCGCGAGCGAATCGTTGCTCGTCTTTCGCATCGGCGACGAATGGCTGGCGCTGCCCACGCCGATCTTCAAACGCATCGTGCAGACACGGCCGGTTCATACGTTGCCGCATCGGCAGCATCGCGCGGCGCTGGGCGTGGTGAACGTGCAAGGCGAGTTGCTGGTGTGCCTGTCGCTCGCGCACCTGCTCGGTTTCGAAACCGATGCCGCCTCTCGCGACGACCGCGCGCGTCACGATCTGCCGCGCTTGCTGGTAGTCGCGCGCGCTGAGGAACACGCAGTGTTCCCCGTCGACCAGGTCGACGGCGTGCACCGGCTTGCCGTGGCGAGCTTTTGCCCGCCGCCCGCCACGCTCTCGCAAGCGGCCGCCGCGCATACGCGCGCCGTCGCTCCGTGGCGCGGCATGAGCGTCGGCCTGCTCGACGCCGACGCACTCTTCGACACCTTGAACCGGAGTCTCGGATGACGGACGAGCCACGCCGCCCGTCGCTGATCGATCTGTTCCGCGAAGAAGCGCGGACGCAGGCACGCGTGCTCAACGACGGACTGCTCGCCCTCGACCGCGCGCCGCGCGATGCCGCGGCGCTCGAAGCGTGCATGCGCGCCGCGCATTCGTTGAAGGGTGCGGCGCGCATTGTCGGCGTGCAGGTCGGCGTCGAACTCGCGCATGCTATGGAAGACTGCTTCGTTGCCGCGCAGGAAGGGCGTGCGTTGCTCGACCCGGCCTGGGTCGACGAGTTGCTGCGCGGGGTGGATATCGTCGCGCGCATCGGCAATGATGAAGACGACTCGGCGCGCGCAGCGGTCGGTGCGTGCGTGGCGTCGTTGCAGGCGCGTATGGCTGCCGTGTTGCCGCATGGAGCGGTCGTGCGGCAGGATGTGGCGCCGCCGGCCGCGGAGGTATCTGAACCTGTGGCCGGCAGGGCCGCCGAGCCACCCGCGCCAGCGCCTTCCGTCAGCGCAAGCCCGGATCCCGACGCCGCATTCAACCTGCTGGCCGATGCACTGCGCGCCGAGGCCACGCCGCAACACGCGCCTGACAACACCGCCTCCCGCGCGTCCGCGTCGAACATCACGAGTAGCGCGAGCAGCATAGCGGCCGAATCCGGCCGCATGCTGCGTGTGCGCGCCGACAATCTCGACCGCCTGCTGTCGTTGTCCGGCGAATCGCTGGTCGAATCGCGCTGGCTGAAACCCTTCGCGCAATCGATGCTGCGCGTCAAACGCGTGCACCGCGACAGCACCCGCGCGCTGGATCAGCTACACGAAACGCTTGCCGATCTGAAGCTCGATCCGCGCGCCCAGGCCGCGCTCGAAGAAGTGCGCCGCCTCACCGCCGAATCGCAGCATCTGCTGGCCGAGCGTCTCGCCGATCTGGAGAGTTTCGACCGCCGCTCCACGCATCTGTCGCAGCAGCTCTACGACGCCGCCCTGCAATGCCGTATGCGTCCGTTCGGCGACGGCACCGCCGGACTCGCGCGAATGGTGCGCGACGTCGCGCGTTCGCTCGGCAAGAAGGTGCGCTGGCAGCTGGTTGGCGAATCAACCCAGGTGGACCGCGACATTCTCGATCTGCTCGAAGCGCCGCTCGGCCACATGCTGCGCAACGCGCTCGATCACGGCATCGAAGCACCCGCCGTGCGACTCGCACGCGGCAAGCCGGAAGAAGGCACGCTCACACTCGACGCGCGCCACACAGCCGGCGCGCTGCTGATCACCGTGTCCGACGACGGCGCGGGCATCGATCTCGACGCCTTGCGCGCGTCGATCGTGCGCAAGAAGCTCGCGAGCGAGGAAACGGTCGCGCGTCTATCCGAAGCGGAACTGCTCGAATTCCTGTTCCTGCCGGGCTTCTCGCTACGCGATCAGGTGACCGAAGTCTCGGGCCGCGGCGTCGGACTCGACGCGGTGCACGACGTCGTCAAGCGCGTACGCGGTACGGTGCGCATCGCGCATGAGCCAGGTCTCGGCACGCGCGTGCAGTTGCAGTTGCCGTTGACGCTCTCGGTGATCCGCAGCCTGCTGATCGAAGTCGCGGGCGAGCCGTACGCGGTGCCGCTCGCGCATGTGAACCGCACGCTGCACGTGAGCCGCGCGGAGATCGAATTGCTCGAAGGACATCAGCACATCGCGTTTTCCGGCCGGCGCATCGGCGTCGTCACCGCGCATCAGATTCTCGACACCGCGCCGCCCGCGGACGGAGGCGACACGGTCAGCATGATCGTGGTCGGCGACGGCGCGCAAACCTACGGCGTAGTGGTCGACCGCTTTCTCGGCGAGCGGATGCTGGTGGTGCAGCCGCTCGATCCGCGCCTCGGCAAGATCAGGAACATTACCGCCGGCGCGTTGATGGAGAACGGCGACCCGGTGCTGATCGCCGATGTCGACGACTGGCTGCGTTCCGTCGAACGGCTCGTGGCGGGCGGCGATCTCAGGCGCATGCACAACGGCGTCGCGCATGCGGCTCAGCGCGCCGCGCGCCGCGTGCTGGTGGTCGACGATTCGCTCACCGTGCGCGAGCTCGAACGCAAGCTGCTCGCCACGCGCGGTTACGACGTGACGATCGCCGTGGACGGCATGGACGGCTGGAATGCAGTACGAGGCGAGCGCTTCGACCTCGTCATCACCGACATCGACATGCCGCGTATGGACGGCATCGAACTGGTCACGCTGATCAAGCGCGATCCGCAGTTGCAGTCACTGCCGGTGATGATCGTCTCGTACAAGGATCGTGAAGAGGATCGCCGCGCCGGGCTGAATGCGGGCGCGGACTATTATCTGGCGAAAGGCAGTTTTCATGACGAAGCGCTGCTCGATGCGGTACGTGATCTGATCGGCGAAGCTTACGGTTAAACCCACGGGTGACACGGATGAAAATCGGAATCGTCAACGACATGCCGCTCGCCGTCGAAGCGCTGCGTCGCGCGCTCGCGGCGCGCCACGACTACGAGGTGCTGTGGATCGCGCAGGACGGCCAGCAGGCGGTCGATTTCTGCACCGCGCAGCGGCCCGACATCGTGCTGATGGATCTGGTGATGCCGAACGTCGACGGCATCGAGGCCACGCGGAGAATCATGGCTCGCGCGCCCTGCGCGATCCTGATCGTCACCGTCGACGTGGGCGCGAACGCATGGCGCGTCTATGAAGCAATGGGCGCGGGCGCGCTCGACGCCGTCGATACGCCGTCGCTGAGCGGTCCGGACGCGCACAGGAGCATCGCCACGCTGATCGCCAAAATCGACCGCATCGCGGCACTCGTCAAGGAGCGCAACGCGCCCGGCGCGGCGGCCGCGGCAACGCCCGCGTGCGCGACGAACCGCGCCACGCCGCTGGTGGCGATCGGCGCATCGGCGGGCGGACCGGCGGCGCTCGCCACCCTGCTTGCCGGCCTGCCCAGGGATTTTGCGGCGGCCGTCGTCATCGTGCAGCACGTCGATGCGGCATTCGCCGCCGGCATGGCGGACTGGCTGAACCAGCAATCGGCGCTGCCGGTGCGGATCGCCAACGAAGGCGACCGGCCGCAGGCGGGTATCGTGCTGCTCGCCGCCACCGACGATCATCTGCATCTGAAACTGCCTAACGTGCTCGGCTACACGCGCGTGCCGGAAGAGACGCCTTACCGCCCTTCCGTCGACGTATTTTTTCAGAGCGTGGTGGCCCGCTGGCCGGCGCGCGCCGTCGGCGTGCTGCTGACCGGCATGGGCCGCGACGGCGCGATCGGACTCAAGGCGATGCGCACCAAGGGCTATCACACGATCGCGCAGGACGAGGCGACCAGCGCTGTGTACGGCATGCCGAAAGCGGCGGCGGCGCTAGACGCTGCCGCCGCGATCCTGCCGTTGCCGCGCATTGCCGCCGCGCTCGCGAACGCGATCAACGCGTGCTAGCCGCCCATTCGCCACTTATGACCCGCTTCGATTCCCTGACATTCTTTCTGGTTGAACGACATGGACACTTCTGAACCGCATCAGAACGCCGACGCGCAGAATCTCGCAGAAGGCGACGCGAACGCGCGGGCGCCGGACGCGGTGGACGCGGCCAATCTCGCTATCGATGACGCACTGGCGCGCATCCTCGGCAATCCGCCCGCGGCCGAGTGTCCGATCATGGTGTTGCTGGTCGACGACCAGGCGATCATCGCCGAGGCGGTCCGCCAGGCGCTGGCGGACGAAGAGAGTGTCGACTTCCACTACTGCGCGTCGCCTGAAGACGCGCTGCGCTGCGCCGCGGAAACACGCGCGACGGTGATCCTTCAGGATCTGGTGATGCCGGGCACGGACGGTCTCACCCTCGTGCGCCAATACCGGCAAAATCCAAAGACGCGCGACATTCCGATCATCGTGCTGTCGACCAAGGAAGAGCCGCTCGTAAAAAGCGCGGCCTTCGCCGCAGGCGCCAACGACTATCTGGTGAAACTGCCGGACCGCATCGAGTTGATTGCGCGCATCCGCTATCACTCGCGCTCGTATCTGAATCTGCTTCAGCGCGACGAAGCCTACCGCGCGCTGCGTCAGTCGCAACAGCAATTGCTCGCGACGAATCTGGAATTGCAGCGACTCACGCATTCGGACGGTCTGACGGGCCTGTCGAACCGGCGCTACCTCGATCAATATCTGGCGGCCGAATGGCGGCGCGGCACACGCGACAAGGCCGGCCTCGGCTTCCTGATGATCGATGTGGATAACTTCAAGGCTTACAACGACACCTACGGGCACGTTGCCGGCGACGAAGTGCTCAAACGGGTCGCGCAAACCGTCGAATCGTGCCTCGGACGCTCGCCGGATCTCGCGGCGCGCTTCGGTGGAGAAGAATTCGCGGTGGTGGTGCCGGGCACGTCGGCGGGCGGCTTGCGTCTGCTGGCGGAAAAGATCCGCATGGCGATCGAGGATCTGGCCATTCCGCATGCGGGTTCAGCGAGCGGCGTCGTGACGATCAGCATCGGCGCGGCGACGCTCGTGCCATCCGCCGCCGAGCCGGTGACGAAGCTGATCGAAGCCGCCGACGTCGGCCTGTATCGCGCCAAACGGGACGGCAAGAACCAGGTCGCGGTGAGCGACTGACCAATCAGCAGCCGCTTCCTAACATTGCCAGGAAGCGGCGCCGACTGCTGCGTCGCCGAAATACTTGCGGCGCGCGTCGGCAAGCACGGCTGCCTCGATCGTGCCCTCGTCCTCCAGTGCTTTCAGGGCGGCGATCACGATCGCCTTGCGGTCCACTTCGAAGAACTCGCGCAGCGCCTGGCGCGTGTCGCTGCGGCCGAAGCCGTCGGTGCCGAGCGTCACATAGCGGCGCGGCACGTAGGCACGTATCAGTTCAGGCACGGCGCGAACATAGTCCGTGGCGGCGATGATCGGACCTTGCGATGCTTCGAGCGCTTGCGTGACATACGGCGTGCCGGTTTCCTCGCCGAGGCGCGCGAGCCGTTCCGCCGCCATTCCGTCACGCTGCAACTCGGTGAAACTGGTCACGCTCCACACGGCGGCGTCGATCTGCCAATCGTCCTTCAACATCTGCCGGGCCGCGATTACTTCACCGAGAATCGCGCCCGCGCCGAGCAATTGCACCCTGGCTTGCGTGCTCTCCTGCATTTGCGCGGCGAGCGGATAGATGCCCTTGAGAATCCCTTCGCGCAGCGCCTCCAGGTTGCCGCCCGGCACCGAAGGCTGCGCGTAGTTCTCGTTCATCACCGTGACGTAATAGAACACGTCGCGCTGCACTTCGACCATCTCATGCATGCCCTCGTCGACGATCGCGGCAACCTCGTACGCGAACGCCGGGTCGTACGCGCGGCAATTCGGAATCGTCGATGCCGCCAGGTGGCTCGTGCCGTCCTGATGCTGCAGGCCCTCGCCGCCGAGCGTGGTCTTGCCCGAAGTCGCGCCGATCAGGAAACCGCGCGCACGCTGATCCGCCGCCGCCCAGATCAGATCGCCGATGCGCTGGAAACCGAACATCGAGTAGTAGATGTAGAACGGCAGCATCGGCAGATCGTGCACGCTGTACGACGTCGCCGCCGCGATCCACGACGACACCGCACCTGCTTCCGAAATGCCCTCTTCGAGGATCTGGCCTTTCGTGTCCTCGCGGTAGTACAGCATCGAGCCGAGGTCTTCCGGCTCGTACAGTTGGCCGAGCGGCGAATAGATGCCGACCTGGCGGAACATGTTCGCCATGCCGAAGGTGCGTGCTTCGTCGGCGACGATCGGCACCACGCGCGGGCCGACTTCCTGATCCTTGAGCAGCGCGGTCAGCATGCGGACCAGCGCCATCGTCGTGGACATGTCGCGGCCGTTCGATTCCAGCGCGAATTGCCCCCAGGAGGACACCGGCGGGACGATCAGCCCCTTCGATGCAACTCGCCGCCTTCTGGGCAGATAGCCTCCGAGAGCTGCCCGGCGCGCATGCAGGTATTGCATTTCCGGGCTGTCTTCCGCTGGTTTGTAAAACTTCACCTGTTCGACGTCCTCGTCCGTCAGCGGCAGGCGGAAGCGATCGCGAAACGCCTTGAGGTCGTCGAAGTCGAGTTTCTTCTGCTGATGCGTGGTCATGCGGCCCTGGCCCGAGGTGCCCATGCCGAAGCCCTTCATCGTCTTCGCGAGAATCACCGTCGGCTGGCCGTGGTGCGCGAGCGCTTTCGCGTACGCCGCGTGCAGTTTGCGCACGTCGTGGCCGCCACGGCGCAAACGGTCGATGTCGTCGTCGCTCAGTTGCGCGGCGAGCGCGGCAAGCTCCGGGTTCTGGCCGAAGAAGCGTTCACGGTTGTACGCGCCGTCGTTCGCGGAGAAGGTCTGGAACTGGCCGTCGACGGTATGCGCGAACGCGCGCAGCAAAGCGCCGGTGCGGTCGCGCGAGAACAGCGCGTCCCAGTCCGAACCCCAGATCACCTTGATCACATTCCAGCCGGCGCCGATAAAGTGCGCTTCCAGTTCGTCGATGATCCGGCCGTTGCTGCGCACCGGACCGTCGAGGCGCTGCAAGTTGCAGTTGATCACGAACACCAGGTTGTCGAGCCCTTCACGCGCGGCCAGTGAAAGCGCGCCAGTCGATTCCGGCTCGTCCATTTCGCCGTCGCCGAAAAAGCCCCACACCTTGCGGCCTTCCGTTTGCACGAGGCCGCGATTGGCGAGATACCGCATGAAGCGCGCTTGATAAATCGCATTGATCGGCCCGATGCCCATCGAGCCGGTGGGGAATTGCCAGAAATCCGGCATCAGCCACGGATGCGGATACGAGCACAAGCCCGGTCCGCCGATCTCGCGCCGGTAGTACTGCAGGTTTTCTTCGGAGAGAAATCCTTCGAGATAAGCCCGCGCGTAGACACCCGGCGACGAATGTGGCTGGAAGTAGACGAGGTCGCCCGTGCCCTCCTCGCCGCCCGGCGCCGTGGCGCGGAAGAAATGGTTGAAACCGACCTCGAACAGATCCGCCGCGGACGCGTAACTCGCAATATGGCCGCCGAGTTCGCCGTAAGCCTTGTTCGCGCGCACCACCATTGCGAGCGCATTCCAGCGCAGCGCGGCGGCGAGCCGTTCTTCGAGTTCGAGATTGCCGGGATAGCGCGGCTGCTGCTCGAACGGGATGGTGTTCTGATACGGCGTCACGCTGGTGCGCGCCGATTCCACGCCGAGCGAGAGCGCATGGCCCGCGAGTTTGTCGAACAGAAACTGCGCGCGATCTCGGCCGACATGCGCGACGACGGCATCGAGCGCTTCCAGCCACTCGGCGGTTTCCTGCGGGTCGGCATCCGCCTGCTCCGTCGTGTCGACACGATGGGTGTTCAAAAACTGCAATTGCTTGCTACCGCTGGATAAATCCGTCATGGCGCCACTCCCGCATCGACACGTTCGGTTCAGGATCGAATCAGTCAATGGTAACCATGTGCTCGCAAAATGAGCGTCTCATTTGCTTGTGTTCCCGCACTGCGATAGGCTATTTGTTCCGGAATTTGCCCGTGACACGGAATATTTTATCTATGACCACGCCACCCAGACGGCTCGACCGTATCGACATCGGCATCCTGAGCCAGTTGCAGCAGAACGCACGCATTACCAATTCGGATCTGGCGCGCTCGGTGAACCTCTCGGCTACGCCGTGCTTTAACCGTGTGCGCGCGCTCGAAAAGCTAGGTCTGTTCAAGCAGCAGGTCACGCTGCTGAACCCGGAGCCGCTCGGGCTGCGCATCAACGTGTTTATTCAGGTCAGTCTGGAAAAGCAGGTGGAAGACGCGCTACAGCGCTTCGAACAGGCGATTTCGGAGCGCCCCGAAGTGATGGAGTGCTATCTGATGACGGGCGACGCCGACTACCTGCTGCGCGTGGTCATGCCGGATATGCAGACGCTGGAGCGCTTTATCGTCGATCATCTGACGAAGATTCCGGGCATCTCCAATATCCGCTCGAGCTTCGCGCTCAAGCAGGTGCGTTACAAAACGGCGCTGCCGCTGCCGTCGTCGGGACTGACGCTGGTCGATCCCGACGACGTGTCGACTGACTGGCGCTGAGAGCGACAGCGGGCAGCGTTCAGTCGCCCCGCCCTTTGTCAGCGGCCTATCTGTCTTTAATGCGCTCAGGGCAGTCGTTACGCCGTTGCCGCGACGCGCGTATAGCGTGCTGCCGGCAGCTTGTGCGACAGGTTCGGCTGCAACTGCTGGCGCGCGCTGTTCAAACGATCCCAGTCTGCCGCGTCCGGCAACGACGGAATCGTCACCAGTTCGCCCTGATCGAGGCCGGCGAGCGCGGCGTCCACCATGTCTTCGGCGGTCATCACGATCTGCGACGGCAGATGCTCGACCGGCAGGCCCGCACGTCCCCAGAATGCCGTGCTGGTCGCGCCCGGCAGCACCGCTTGCAGCTGCACGCCCTTGTCGCCCACTTCATGGTGCAGCGATTGCGTCAGGTTCAGCACGTAGGCCTTGGTGCCGCTATACGTGCCGTTCAACATCTCCGGCGACAGCGCGACGATCGACGAAATATTGATCACGATGCCGTTGCCCCGCTCCACCAGGCCGGGCACGACGGCCGCCGTCAGGCGCGTGAGCGCGGTCACGTTCAGGTCGATCATTTTTTCGAGTTCATCCACGTCCGAATCGATGAGCGAACGGGTCGCGCCAACGCCCGCGTTGTTGACCAGCATCGCGATGCTACGGTCCGCGCGCAGGCGTTCCTCGATGCGGCGCACGTCGGCTTTGACGGTAAGGTCCGCCGCGATCGTTTCGACGTGGCGGCCGGTCTCGCTCGCCAGACGCTCGGCCAGACCGTTCAACCGCTCCACGTCGCGCGCCACGAGAATCAGGTCGTAGCCGCGCCGCGCGAGGCGGTCTGCATACACTGCGCCGATACCCGACGATGCGCCCGTCACCAATGCCGTTCCTTTGCCTGCTTGCGTTGCCATTTGACTCTCTCCTTGTGGGCGCGGCGCGTTGCGCCGCTGCCCGTCCGATGAATGGGAAAACCCGGAAACCTCCGCCGCCGCGCGGTTTGCGTGGACATTGCGGTGTTGACGAGGCAAGTGTAGGCGCGTACCCTTTTGTCTCAAATGTCATATTTACCTCGTTTTAGGACATTGCGATGAGACACGTCGGCGTGGTGGTTTTCCCCGGCTTCCAGATTCTCGATATGGTGGCGATCTCGGTGTTCGAACTGGCGAACCTGGAGGCCGGCCAGCCGGAGTACCAAGTGGAGGTCATTTCCGAGCACGGCGGAATGGTGCGCAGCTCGGCCGGCGTCGAGATCGCCACCCGCCGGTTCAGCGATCCGGCGTACGACACCGTGGTGGTCACCGGCGCGATGCAGATCGCGCCGTCGTCGTCGGGATTGCTGGCGTTTCTGATCGACGCCCTCGCCGCTTCGCGGCGTACCGCCAGCATCTGCACCGGCGCGTTCGTGCTGGCGGAAGCCGGGATTCTCGACGGCCGCCACGCCACGACTCACTGGATTCACGCCCGCGATCTGCAACGGCGCTTCCCGCAGGCGCGCGTGGACGAGGACCGCATTTTTATCGTCGACGGTTCGGTGTGGACGTCGGCCGGCATGACCGCCTGCATCGACCTGTGTCTCGCGCTTGTCGAAAACGATCTCGGCGTGGAGGTTTCGCGCGCTATCGCCAAGAAGCTCGTGGTGTATCACCGCCGCACCGGCGGCCAATCGCAGTTCTCGGCCATGCTGGACCTGGAGCCGAAATCCGACCGCATCCAGAACGCCCTCTCGTACGCCAAAAGCCATCTGCGCGAGCCGTTGACGGTCGAACAACTCGCCGACGTCGCGCATCTCAGTCCGCGCCAGTTCAGCCGCGCCTTTCGCGACGAAACCCGCCAATCCCCAGCCAAAGCCATCGAGGCATTGCGCGTCGAAACCGCGCGCGCCATGCTGGAAGCAGGCCGCCACTCCATGGAGGCGGTGGCTGCGGAAACCGGCTTCGTGGATACAGAACGGATGCGGCGCGCGTTTCTGCGCGCGTTTGGCCAACCGCCGCAGGCGATTAAACGCGCGGCGCGCGTGGTGTAACACGGGTGATGGACAATACGGGTAACCGCAGCAACACCCGATATGACCTTCCACCATGAGAGGAACGCGATGAACTACGACGACAGCAATCCCTTCGCGAGGATTCTGCGCGGCGAATTACCCTGCATCAAAGTGGCCGAAACCGATGCCGCCCTCGCCTTCATGGATCTCATGCCGCAAGCCGACGGCCATCTGCTGGTGGTGCCGAAGGAACCGGTAGCGGAGATTTTCGAGCTGTCGGATGCTTCGATGGTGGCATGCATACGCATGACGCAAAAGCTCGCAATCGCGGCTCGCGCGGCCTTGCGCCCGGACGGCGTGTTCATTGGCCAATTCAACGGCGCCGCCGCGGGACAAACCGTACCGCATGTGCATTTTCACGTGATCCCGCGCTGGGAAGGCCAGCCGCTGCGCATGCACGCGCGCGACGTCGCAGACGCGGATACGCTTGAGGCACTTGCCAAGCGCATTCGCTCGCATTGGCGCGCTCACTGACCGGGTGCTGAAAGCGCGAGGCGCGGCGCACGGTCACGCGCCGCACGGCGGGAAGAATTCGCGCGGCGTAGCACGCAGGAGTGCCAATCGGCAGCGCGGCGCGAACGCGGCGCCACTTCAAAGGCGCTGCCGCGAGCGGCGCAGCGGATGCCGCCAGTCGATACGCCGCGGCTTGACATGCGCGGGTCGCATCTCGTGAAGATGGCGGTGTTCCTGCCACAGTTCGTCGGAGAAAAGAAACGCGACGATGAGCAGCGGAATGACCAGAAAGACGCCCAATATCAAGTGCTCGATCACGGTGGCCTCCGATCGCAAGAGCATGATTTCATTGTAGAGCACCGCGCGCACCCATACCGTGCCGCGGCGCTCACAATCGCCCGATCGCGCCCAATCGCGCACCTGCGGCAACATGACGCCCGGCACTCGCCAAACCCGCATGCCGCCGCGCGTATTGCAAAAAAGTGGCGTACGGAAGCAGGACTTTGCAAGAACTCCCCGCACCAGGCCCTGACTAACTGGAACGCGCCCGCGCCGACACGGAACGCGCGTTCAAACCAATAACTCTCAAGGGGAATCCAATGACTATCGAACGCAGCAGCGAACTCACCTTGCGCCCGCTCGAGCGCACCGATCTGCGCTTCGTCCATGAAGTGAACAACAACGCGAAAATCATGCGTTACTGGTTCGAAGAGCCGTATGAAACCTTCTCCGAACTGACGCAGCTTTACGACCAGCATGTGCATGACCTGCGCGAGCGGCGCTTCGTGGCAATCGACAACGAGGGGCAGACCGTCGGGGTCGTCGAGTTGATCGAACTCGACTACATCCACCGGCGAGGCGAGTTTCAGATCATCATTGCGCCTCATGCACAAGGCCGCGGCTATGCAACCCTCGCCACGCAACTTGCAACCGACTATGCGTTTTCAGTGCTGAACTTGCGCAAGGTCTATCTGATCGTCGACAAGGCGAATACAGCGGCCATTCACGTCTATGAGAAGTGTGGCTTCAGGCACGAGGCCGAGCTGATCGAGGAATTTTTCGGCAACGGCAGTTACCACAACGCGCTGCGTATGTGCATGTTCCAGGACGAATTCTTTAAGGTGAATCAGCACGTCTATTGAGGAGCGTGCGACTGAGTACAGCGCCGCCAAGCAGACCCCAGGCGCACCGCTTGCGATACCTGGCACTGTTTATCTTCTGCAAATACACCGTTATTTTGTCCTTCCGGTTTAGTCGGTTGAATGACTTTGTGTGCAACGCACCAACTGCGCGGAATAAATGTAGTAAATCGCTTAATTGAGGCCCCTCGTTTACGCGAATACGCGCCGCAAAGCGTTACTGGTTAAAGCGTTGCAGGTTGCCCGTTTGTGGGTTATCGATTGCAAGGACACTTGATTAAGTCGCCGCTCAACAGATAACCCGGCGCAAACGATGGTGAGACAATTCGCCGCTGTTGCAACCGCACACAAGATGTGCTTGTCGTTCTCTCGTGTTCTCCTAAAGTGCAAGGTGCGGGTTCAAGGTTAAAGTTAAATACATAGCTAACCTGAGTATCCACCCGCACCGGAGGAAAATATGAAAACGCGAATCGCCCTTGTTTTCGCCATTGCGGGATTGGCTGCCGCGACTGTTCAGGCGCAAGACGTGATGGTCAAGCCGCAACAAACCATCCAGTTCAAGGCCAATGCGTATGGCTGCCTGTCGAGAGATAAACTCGACGCCGCCGACCAGCATGCACAAGCCGGTGAACAGCAAAAAATGCAGGAATTCTTCTCCGGATATCAGTGTGTTTCGACACCGGAAAACTCGAGCTTCCGCGTTGTACGCGTGGTCGGCCACGACGTCGAATTTGTGAATTCCGGCAATAGCGACACGCAAGGACTTTGGGCGAACGATCGATTCATCAAACAATAAGCTGAACGCCGACATTCTGGCAAATGCCGGAATGTGATTTTGGTTTGGCATGCGTCGATCCTCTGACTTTAAAAAGCCGGAGGCGGTGAACCTGTGAGTTAAAAATCGGCTGGGCATGAAATGCCTGGCCGTTTTTTATTTGCATGCGTTTTTTGCTTCGCCTTGAAATGGACAGAAAAAAGCCGATGCGGACGGTGTCGATCCGCATCCATCGGCAGTATGTTTTATCGGAAGTGCAAGGAACGACCGCTGGCTCGTCGCGCGCGCAGCCGTGCCGATCAGTGAGAATCGCGCGGCACCGGCGCACCGCTCGATCCCACCAGGAAATCGAGATCCGCGCCCTGATCCGCTTGCAACACGTGCTCGACATAGAGCTTGTAGTAGCCGCGCTTAGGCGCCTCGGGCGCCTGCCATACGGCGCGCCGGCGCGCGAGTTCCTCGTCGGTGACGTCGAGATGCAGGCGGCGTGCGTCGACGTCCAGCTCGATCATGTCGCCGGTCTGCACGAAAGCGAGCGGGCCGCCCGCGGCCGCTTCCGGCGACACGTGCAGCACCACCGCGCCGTAGGCCGTGCCGCTCATGCGGCCGTCGGAAATGCGCACCATGTCTGTGATACCCTTTTGCAGCACTTTTTTCGGCAGCGGCATATTGCCGACTTCCGCAAAGCCCGGATAACCCTTCGGCCCCGCGCCCTTGAGCACCATGATGCAATGCTCGTCGATGTCGAGCGACTCGTCGTCGATCTTCGCGTGCAGTTCCTCGACGTTCTCGAACACCACCGCGCGGCCGCAATGCTTGAGCAACCGCGCGGTCGCCGCCGACGGTTTGATCACCGCGCCATTCGGCGCCAGGTTGCCCTTGAGCACCGCGATTCCGGCCTTCGGCTTGAACGGCTCGGCGAACGTCGTGATGACCTTCTGGTCGTGATTCGGCGCGTTGCGTACGTTGTCCCAGATCGTCTTGCCGTTCACCGTCAGCGCGTCGCGATGCAGCAGGCCTTGCTCGCCGAGTTGCTTCAACACCGCGGGCAGACCGCCCGCGTAGTAAAAATCCTCCATCAGATATTCGCCAGACGGTTGCAGATTCACGAGACACGGCACGTTCGAACCCAGTTCCCAATCCTCCAGCGACAACTCCACGCCAATGCGCCTCGCCAGCGCAATCAGATGAACGACCGCGTTGGTCGAACCGCCGATCGCCGCATTCGTGCGGATCGCGTTTTCGAATGCCTGGCGCGTGAGAATCCGGTCCATCGTCAGATCCTCGCGAACCATGTCGACGATACGCCGGCCCGCGAGATGCGCGAGCACCTGACGGCGCGCATCGACGGCGGGAATCGCTGCGTTATGCGGCAAGCCCATGCCGAGCGATTCGACCATCGAGGCCATCGTCGACGCCGTGCCCATCGTCATGCAGTGGCCGCGCGAGCGGTTCATGCACGACTCGGCTTCGGTGAATTCTTCCTGCGTCATCGTGCCGGCGCGCACTTCCTCGGACATCTGCCAGACACCGGTGCCTGAGCCGATGTTCTTGCCGCGAAACCGGCCGTTGAGCATCGGTCCGCCGGAGACGGCCAGCGAGGGCAGGTTGCATGACGCCGCGCCCATCAGCAACGCGGGCGTGGTCTTGTCGCAGCCGACGAGGAGGATCACGCCGTCCATGGGATTGCCGCGAATCGACTCCTCGACGTCCATCGAGGCGAGGTTGCGAAACAGCATCGCCGTGGGCCGCAAGTTGGTCTCTCCGAGCGACATCACGGGAAACTCGAGCGGCAGGCCGCCCGCTTCATGTACGCCTTTTTTCACGTACTCCGCGAGTTCGCGAAAATGCGCGTTGCACGGCGTCAGTTCGGACCACGTATTGCAGATGCCGATCACCGGGCGCCCGTCGAATTCGTCGTGTGGAATGCCCTGGTTTTTCATCCACGAACGATGCAGAAAACCGTCACGGTCCTCAAGGCCAAACCACGCCTGGCTACGCAGCGGCTTCCTGGTCTGGTTGGAATCAGCCATGAAATCTCCTGTTGGCAAACATGTGGAGCGGGGCGCAACCGCGGGCGTGAAAGCGCGCTACCCGCATCATCTCGAAAATGAGACGGGTTTGACACCTCGCGAAATCGTCAGTGCCAGTTGGGTTTTGTAGTCGCTAGCAGCGTTTTGCGCCATCGCTTCGATCTGATGTTTTCGCCGATCAGGCCGGATTCGCCATAAAACGTCGCGAATACTGACCGTTTTCCGGCGCTTTCGAACTCGCGGCTCCAAAGCGACATGTTGCCGGTTTTACCTGCCGAAGTGACGCGTCAATACCAACAGTACGCGTTCTGAAGCGAGTGTCCGATCGATTTACCGTACAGCATGGATACATTCGGTATCATCACGCGCCAGTCGTACTTACTTTCGCGAGCAGCCTCGGTGATGCTCAAAGCCTTGCGGGAAGCCGCCGACGGGTCTAGGGCACGGCTTCCGGGCCGTCAGTGGCGCGATAAATGCTTCTTCCGTGGCAATGGCAGCCGGCTGACGGCGCGGGAGGAACAGGCAATGTACAACAAACACGGAAAACGGCAACGCGCCGTCGATGATTCTTTTTCAGTTCGCTCCGGTGGAGCGAACGTCTGGTTTAGCAACGGCATGGCTCTCAAATCTACGATTTATAAAGCGGAACTGCAGATCGCCAACATGGACCGGCACTACTACGCCGACCATTCGCTGACGATCGCCCGCCACCCCTCGGAAACCGACGAACGGATGATGGTCCGTGTCGCCGCATTCGCACTGTTCGCGCGGGAACGCCTCGAATTCTGCAAAGGTCTGTCGGACGTGGACGAACCGGACCTGTGGGAAAAGGACCTCACCGGCGCAATCGAAACCTGGATCGAAGTCGGCCAGCCGGACGAACGGCGCATTGCCAAGGCGAGCGGCCGCTCGACCGAGGTGATCGTGATCGCCTATGGCGGCCGCGCGTCGGACATCTGGTGGCAGGGCGTGCGCAACAAGGTGGAACGCATGCGCAACGTGACCGTGTGGACGCTGGGCGAAGGCGTTGCCACGGCGCTCGGCTCGCTGGCCGAACGGACCATGCGGCTGCAATGCACAGTTCAGGACGGTGAAGCCTGGCTCGGCAGCGCCGAAGCCGATGCGGTGAAAATCGAATGGACGGTGCTGAAGGCGCCCGCCAACGCCTGATGTTTGCCGCTTCTCAAGGCTTAACGCGTGAAGCACCCTAAAGCGACGTCACGCGCGCCGCTTCCGGCGGCCCCTTGAGTTCGACCATGTTGCCCTCCGGGTCGAACAGATACAGCGACTGTCCATAGCCGTCCGCGCCGTAGCGCAGTCCCAGTTCGCCCAGCCGCGCGCCGCGTTCGGCGAGATGCGTCTTGAGCGCTTCGGCGTCGAATGGCTCGATGCGCAAACAGAGGTGATCCATATTCCGGCCCGTGCCCGGTACGCCGTTTTCGGCATGATCAGGTTTGGCGCCTACCTGCAATAGATCGATCAGCGAGCGCCCCGCGCGCAGTTGCGTCAGGCCGAGATCGCGCTGCTCCTTCTCCACGCTACAGCCGAGCACATCGCAGTAAAAACGCGCCATCGCCTCGACGTTCGTCGCCCGAATGACGACGTGATCAATCTCTCGAATGTGGATTTTCATGTCGAACGCCCCTTGGCTGGTTCGAGGAAGGGATGAATAGCCAGTGTAGAAGAAAGGGCGGCGCTGCGAGCGAGGGCCGGATCGGACAGGTACAGGCGAAAAAAAGCCCGCTCTATGTGGAGCGGGCTGAATCCATATCAGGAGGAGACATGGAGGAGACAAGTACTAATATACACATGGGGTTGGTGCGACGCAATAACTTTTTAAGGGAAAACCCGATATCGTGCAGAATTGTCGCAGTTTGCGGCAAAACGGGCGCCTGGCGGGGCTTCGGGCGCTACGAAGAAGCTACGAAATGGCTACGAACAAGCGCAATGACAGAGCAAGAACCGGGGCGTAGTGTGTCGGCATGCGGCCTACATTGGTGAGCATCGACACCGCCTTTCCGGGACCATCATGAACCGCAATCCTTCCGATACCGCCTTCGGCGCCGCCAGTTGGAGTTCCGACGACGAGCGCTGGGAAGCCGTCACGCGCCGCGAACCGCAAGCCGACGGCGCGTTCTTCTACGGCGTCAAAACGACCGGCGTGTTCTGCCGGCCGTCGTGTGCGTCGCGCCAGCCGCGCCGCGAGAACGTCGCGTTCTTCACCGACGACGCCGCCGCACGCACCGCGGGCTTTCGCGATTGCAAGCGGTGCCAGCCCGGCGGTTTGCCGCGCGAGCTTGAGATCGTGAACCGCGCATGCGCCGCGCTCGACGCCGACCCGCAACAACGCCTCACGCTCGCCCAGTTAAGCGACGCCGTGCACATCAGCCCGTTCCACTTGCAGCGTCTGTTCAAGCGCGTGGTGGGCGTGTCGCCGCGTCAATATCAGGCCGCGCAGCGGGGCGCCGCGTTGCGCGACGCGCTCCAGAGCGGCTCGGACGTCACTCGCGCCACGCTCGACGCGGGCTTCGGCTCGCCATCGCGGATGTATGACAGCGCCCCGGCCGAACTCGGCATGGCGCCGTCCGCGTATCGCCGCAAGGGCGCGGGGCTTACCGTGCGCTACACGAGCGCGTCGACGCCGCTCGGCTTCGTGCTCGTCGCGGCCACGGAGAAGGGCATCTGCAAAATCGGTTTCGGCGCCGACACCGCCATGCTCGCCGACGACCTGCGCAGTGAATTTGCCAACGCCGACCTGTTGGAAGATACCGGACACCTCGCGCCGTTCATCGCGCAGATCGACGCCTACTTGCGAGGCACGCGCCAGGACTTCGATCTGCCGCTCGATATTGCCGCGACGGCATTCCGCCAGCGTGTGTGGGACGCGTTGCGGCGCATCCCCTACGGCGAGACGCGCAGCTATTCGCAGATCGCCGAAACGGTCGGCGCACCGCGTGCCGTGCGCGCGGTAGCCAGCGCGTGCGCAACGAATCCGGTGGCACTGGCGATTCCTTGTCATCGCGTAGTGGCAAAGGGCGGGGCGCTGGCGGGATATCGCTGGGGTCTGCCGCGCAAGGCTGCGCTGCTCGACAACGAGGCACAACATGCCGGCGATTTTTCGCGCAGCCAGACGACGCGCGACGAACGCGTCCTTGCCGACGCCGGTATCGGCAACGAAACCTCCACCACCAAACTGGACCACGCCGCGTGAGCACGCCTGACGAAGTCGCTACCCTCGAATTGCCGTTCAAACCACCCTTCGACTGGCCGCGTCTGCTGCGTTTCTTCGGCGGACGCGCAACGCCGGGCGTCGAAGCGGTGGAAGACGGCGCGTACCGTCGCGCGATCGATTGGGCCGGCGACAGCGGCACACTCAGCGTGCGTCTGCATCCGCGCAAGCGCTGCGTTGTCGCCAGCATTGAAGGGCCCGTGAGCCGCCACGCCGATGCGCTCGTTACGCCGATTGCGAAGATGTTCGACCTGCATGCCGATCCGAAAAAGATCGGCGCCGAACTCGCCGCAGATCCGTGGCTCGCGCCGCTCGTCGAAGCGGTGCCCGGCCTGCGTGTGCCGGGCGCGTGGTCGGGCTTCGAACTGGTGGTGCGCGCAATCGTCGGGCAGCAGGTCAGCGTGAAGGCGGCGACCACCATCATCGGCAGGCTCGTGCAGCGCGCCGGCGGGCGCATCGAGGGACATCCGCATGAGAACACCGCCTGGCGCTTTCCGACGCCGGCCGCGCTGGCCGCCGTGGATCTCGCGCAGATCGGTATGCCGGGTAAGCGTGTGGCGGCGCTGCAGGGTTTCGCGCACGCAGTCGCCACAGGCGACGTGCCTCTCGACAGCAACACGGCCGACGCGGACAGCCTGCGCGCCGCGTTGCTCGCGCTGCCCGGCATCGGCCCCTGGACCGTCGAGTACGTCGCCATGCGCGCATGGCGCGACGCCGACGCGTGGCCCGCATGGGACCTCGTGCTGATGCAGTCGATCTGCGCGCGCGATCCGTCGCTCGTGCGGCCCACGCAGCAACGTACCCGCACCGACACGTGGCGGCCGTGGCGGGCGTACGCGGCGATGCATCTGTGGAACGAAGTGGCGGACCGTGCCGGCGCCGCGCGTGGCGGCTGAAGCCTGGCACCGGGCGGGGAGAAAAGCGGATCGCGCGCAAGGTGCGCGGCGGCTACAGCGATGGGGCGCACAGCCGACAGATTGGCTCAAAAACCACCCGGATTGTCCGGAAAAGAGGCCGCCCGGAGTACCCGGATGGGCCGCAGGAACGGCCTCAAGCAGCGGTTGTGGCGAGATGTTAAAGTGCCCGCTACTGAAAATTCCGCCGAACGTTGTCAACCGCGCTGTGCTGCGGCACATGGCGGCCCGACAACGCCCGACTCGCATCAATGCCAAACACGACATCTTCCCGCACGACCGACGCGTTCTCGCACCGCCTGTCCGTGCTGACCTCAGGCCCGCAGCGCGACGCGCTGATACGTGGCCTGCGCGGCATCGAAAAGGAAAGCCTGCGCGTGACGCACGAGGGCAAGCTCGCCTTGACGCCGCATCCACGCGCGCTCGGTTCGGCGCTCACGCATCCGTCGCTTACCACGGACTATTCCGAAGCGCTGCTCGAACTGATCACGCCCGCCGAGCACGACATCGCGGTAACGCTCGATAAGCTCGACACGCTGCATCGTTTTGTCTACGCGGAACTCGACGGCGAGATCCTGTGGAACAACTCCATGCCGGGCCTGCTGCCCGACACCGACGAAGGCATTCCGATCGCGCGCTACGGCAGCTCGAATATCGGCAAACTGAAGTACGTCTACCGCATTGGTCTCGCGCTCCGTTACGGACGCACCATGCAGTGCATTGCCGGCATCCACTACAACTATTCGCTGAACGAAGAAGTGTGGCGGCTGCTGCATGCCGATCAGCAATCCACCGCGAACGCCGTCGACTTCCAGTCCGACCGCTATCTCGCGCTGATCCGCAATTTCCGCCGCACCAACTGGCTGTTGATGTATCTGTTCGGTGCTTCGCCTGCGCTGGATCGCCGTTTTCTGCGCGAGCGCAAACATACGCTCGATACGTTCGACGCCGACACGCTCTACCGTCCGTACGCGACCAGCCTGCGCATGAGCGACCTCGGCTATTCGAACACCACGGCGCAAGCCGCGCTGCACGCGGATTACGACACGCTGCCCGGTTATCTCGACGCGCTTGCGAAAGCCGTGAGCCAGCCGTATCCCGCGTACGAAGCAATCGGCACACAGCGCGATGGCGAGTGGGTGCAGATCAACACCAACGTGCTGCAGATCGAAAACGAGTTTTACTCGACGATCCGCCCGAAGCGCATCACGTATCCGGGCGAGCGTCCGCTGCACGCGCTGGCCGCGCGCGGCGTGCAATACGTGGAAGTGCGTTGCATGGACATCGATCCGTTCGAGCCGACCGGTATTTCGCTGGAGACATCGCGCTTTCTCGATGCCTATCTGCTGGTCTGCGCGCTCGACGACAGCGCGCTGTTGCCGCCTGATGCCTATGCCGAAGCCAATCAGAACTTCGGCCGCGTGACGATGGAAGGGCGTAAGCCCGGCCTCGAGCTGACACGCGACGGCCAGCCGGTTGCGATGGCGGATTGGGCGAACGAGTTGCTCGTCAAGATCGATGCGGCCGCGGCCACGCTCGACGCATTGCACGGCGGCGACGCACATGCACGCGCTGTCGCTGTTCAACGCGCGAAGCTGGCCGATGTATCGTTGACGCCGTCGGCGCGCGTGCTGCAGACCATGCGCGAGAAGCAGCAGAGTTTCCTTGCCTTCGGCCTTGCGCAAAGCGAAGCGCACGCCGCGTATTTCCGCGCGCGTCCGCTGGACGCGGAGCAGACCAAGGTATTCACCGATCTCGCTGCACAGTCGCTGGCCGAGCAGGCGAAACTCGAACGGGAAGAAGTCGGTTCGTTCGACGCATTCGTTGCGGCTTATCGCGCGTACACGTTGAACCGGTTCAGCGTCTGAACAACGCGCACGCTCGGGTGAGGTGAGATGAGAAACAAGCGGTCAGAAAGGCCGTTTTTTCTGCCCAGGTAACGTCTACGCAATACGCCATTGAATGTCGAACACTATCGGCAAATTCTCCACGCGTTCTGACGATTCTCTGATCCAGATGAAACACCGCACCGCTGCGGCGGTCCAAACTCATACGACGCGCACCACAGAGGGAGGATTCGACGCGATGAAAAAAAGTCTGTTGGCCATGCTGTGTGTAGCGGCGGCGGGATGTTCGACGCAAGGGCAGGTCGATCCGGACGTCATGCAGATCGCGACAACGCCGTTGACGTGTTCAAACAAAACGGAATGCGATGTCTGGTGGCAACGGGCGCAAGCGTGGGTGACGAGCCATTCGAAGTACAAGATCGAATCCTCGACCGACACGCTGATCCAGACTGCCGGTCCCGATGGCGGCAAGCGCGCGTTGGCGTATCAGATCACGCGCGCGGCGAATCCCGACGGCACTGCGACTATCGGCTTTGCCGCACATTGCGATGGCTCGATGGGTTGCAAGCCGAACCCGTGGGAAGCCGGCGCCGACTTCAAGCAATACGTGCGGAGCGCCACCACCGGCGCGCCGCAGAGTGGCGTCAAACCCTCGGAGCCTTCGACTCCGCATCCGGATGCCTTGCAGGGGCAATCGAACCCGGCAACAAACGGCGAAGCCGTGACGCAATAGAAAAAGCGGAAAGACGCGCGCAAAGTGTCGAAGAAAAGTCTCGCCGCGGCGCGCGTTCGCTCAACGCTGCCTCATCCAACTTCAATGCCCCATTGAAGGCCCGACGCCCTTGCGTGGTTTGGTGATCCAGACCAGCACCGCGAGCACGAGAAACGCCGCACACGAAATGCGGAAGAAATCATTTGTGGCCATCATATAAGCCTGCGCGGTCACTACCTGATTCAACTGCGCGGTGATGCTGTCGCCAGACAGTCCGAGGCCGGCCAGTGCGTTGGTATAAGCATTGGTGTTCGGGGCATACACGTTGACCGAATCGGTCAGCATCGCGTGATGGTAGATCGTGTCGTTCTCCCAGTACGTCGTACTGATCGCCGTACCAATCGCGCCCGACAAGGTCCGGAAAAAATTGGACAGGCCTGACGCACTGGCCAGCCTTTCATCCGACACGCTGGAGAGCGTGATGGTGGTCATCGGCACGAAGAAGCAGGCCACGCCGATCCCTTGCACGAGCCGTGGCCAGATCACGTGATTGAACGGCACGTCGAGCGTGAACGTGGAATTCCAGAACGAGACGAACGCGAACACGATGAACGCAAAACTCGCCACCACGCGAAGGTTCAACCGGTGCATGTTCTTGCCGATCATCGGCGAGAGAAACAGCGCGAGCAGCCCGACCGGCGCCGTCGCCAGACCCGCCAGCCCGGCCGTATAACCCATCACCGTCTGCAGCCAGAGCGGGAAAATCACGACCGAGCCGAAGAAGGCCATGAACCCGAACGAGATGATCAGCACACCAAGCGCGAAGTTGCGATCCTTGAACAACGAGAGATCGACGACCGGTTCTTTCTCCGTCATCTCCCACACCAGCATGAAGGCAAGCGACACCACCGCGATCACCGCAAGAGCAACGATAAATGTCGAATTGAACCAGTCGCGATCCTTGCCGAGGTCGAGCATCATCTGCAGGCACGACACGCCGATCACGAGCAGCGCGAGGCCGACCGCGTCGATCCGCTGTTGCGTGGTCTTCGTCTCACGGCCACGCAGCAGCAGAAACGCGCACACCGCCGAGAACACGCCGATCGGCACGTTGATGTAGAAAATCCACGGCCACGTGTAGTTGTCGGTGATATAGCCGCCCATCACGGGGCCGAAGATGGGCGCGCAAATCACCGTCATCGCCCACAGACCCAGCGCGAGTCCGCGCTTTTCCGGCGGATACGAGCGCATCAGAATGGTTTGCGAGAGCGGAACCATCGGCCCGGAAACGAGCCCCTGGACCAGCCGGAACGCGATCAGCGACTCGAAGTTGTGCGCGAAGCCGCACAGCGCCGAAGCAATCGTAAAAAGCAGCACGGACAGCGTAAAGAGCTTCACTTCGCCGACGCGGCGCGCGAGCCAGCCTGTCAGCGGCACCGCGATCGCCGAGGCGACGGAATACGACGAGATCACCCAGGTGCCCTGACTGGTCGCTACGCCAAGGCTGCCGGAAATAGTCGGCACCGCGACGTTCGCAATCGACGTGTCGAGCACCTCCATGAACGTGCCGAGCGCGAGCCCGACCGTGAGCAGCGCCAACGCGCCGCCTTTGAGCGGGGCGGGTTCGGCAGCGGGCAGGGCAGCGGCGGAGGCCGTGGCGTCCATAGATTTTTCTCCTCAGCCGGGAAAGCTTGTCGCAGCATCTTTATCGCACGCTTCGCGTGGCGCACTTACATGCCGGATCACTCTCTGCCCAGACAGATATCTTTAAACAATGACACGCTTGAAAAGCGCGCTCTGGTTAGCGTTCGCCGCGTTCCGGCGGCGTGTTTTCGGGTGATTCGTCCTGCGATTCCTGTTGCGGCCCCACGCCACACCCCGCGCTTGCGCCCGCGGCGATGCCGTTCGCAATGAAACGGCCGAGCAGGTCGATCAAGGTGGCGTGGTCGGCGGCTGAAAACCCTCGCAACTGCTCGTTCAGCACCGCCGCGCCCAGACCGGGCAGTTGCCGCGCGGCTTCGTGACCTTGCGGCGTCAATTCCAGCTTTACCATCCGACGGTCGGTTTCACTGCGCGTGCGCACGATAAAGCCTTTCTTTTCAAGGCGATCGAGCAGACGCGTCATCGATCCGCTGTCATACGACATGGCGCGCGACAGTTCGAACGGCGTATTCGCGCGCCGCGACGACAACATCAGGATCACGCCGATCTGCTGCGTGGTCAGCCCCAGCGGCTTGACGGCACGGTCCGTCCGCTCGACCAGCACATTTCGAGCTTTCGTCAGGTAGTAGCCAAGACTCGATTCGAGGTGAATCTCGTCTGCCTTGTAGGGACCGTCAGTCATCGTGTATCCGGCAACGTCGTCAAGCAGAACGGATTTTAGCTGCCTAAGCAGACAAGTCAAACCTGATTTCACGGAGTGCGAACAGCAGAAAAACAACACGGCCAGCGCGCGCAGAGCAAAGTATCTTGAAATTTGATTGCATAGTCAATATTATTGCAGGCAACGAGTTACGCGCGACCCGCGCCACCCGAGACCATGTTCTGACCGATTGCCTGCACGCCGCGAACCCGCCGTGCGAAAAGGATTTCCCCGATGCTGTACCTCAAAAACACGCTTGGCGGCCTGAGCCGCTCCCTGACCGATTCCGCGCTGAGCACCTTCAAGGGGCCGCACCGCTGGTGGAAACTCGCACTGTTCGCCGTGCTGTTCGTGCTGCCAGGCGGATCGGTGGGCGTGGCGGCGCTGGCGTGGGCCGAGCATCGGCGGGCACGCAAGAGTGTCAAGAGGGCGAAAGTCGCGAAGGTCGAATTGACGGCCGCGCCGCTTCCCACGGTCAACACCGCCGTTGCGCAAAAGCACGTCGGTCCCGTCGGCGCCTGCCAGGCGCGCGGCGATGCGCCCTGCCGGGCTGCGGCCGGCAAGGGGCTCCGCCAAGCCAAGTCGACCGAATCACGCGTGTAAAGGTCTGCCCGGTAACAGCGCGTAACCTTCGCGACAGCCTCAGTAACACACCTGCCACCTTCCTCGCATTACCCTTTCAGTTTCCCGCGCCCAGCGGGCTCATACGCTAACATTCCCGCAGACCAGTATCTCGCTCGGCGTGCCGCCCTCGGCCGCGCTGCGGCGTCAGAAGGAATTCATTGCATGCAGTCTGATCGAATCTCGCGCGCGCGGACGCTTGCGCCTCGCGCCCTGACCATTGCTGTCGCAGCGGCTCTCGCCGGCCTGCTGTCCGCCTGCGTGGTCGGCCCCGACTACAAGCGGCCCGCAGCCGCGATCCCGGCTTCATATAAGGAAGCCGCCCCCGGCTGGAAAGTCGCCGAACCGGCCGATCAGCACGATCGAGGCGACTGGTGGACCATTTACGAAGATCCGCAACTCAACGCGCTAGAAGACCGGCTGAACACCGCGAACGAGACGGTCGCCCAGTTCGCCGCCGCCTACCGGCAGGCGCGCGCGCTGGTCGGCGAAGCGCGAGCAGCGTATTTCCCCACCATTGGCGCATCGGCGGGCGCCACGCGTTCCGGCAACGGGTCGTCGTCGAGCGGTAGTTCGAGCGCCACGACGAGCCGCTCCGGCGTCAGCAATAGTTTCAACGTGCAACTCGACGCAAGCTGGGAGCCGGATCTGTGGGGTTCGGTCACCCGCTCGGTCAACTCGCAGAAGGCCGGCCAGCAAGGCGCCGCGGCAGACCTCGCCAACGCGCGGCTATCCGCGCAAGCCACGCTCGCCCAGACCTATTTCTCACTGCGCGCGCTCGACTCGACTCAGAAATTACTCGACGACACCGTCGCGGCTTACCAACGCTCGCTGCAACTCACGCAGAACCAGTACGCGGCCGGCGTCGCCGCACGCTCCGACGTGATTCAGGCGCAAACGCAATTGCAGTCGGCGCAGGCAGCCGCGATCGACAACGGCGTCCAGCGCGCCCAGGACGAGCACGCGATCGCAGTCCTGGTCGGTGAACCCGCCTCCACGTTCTCGATTCCGCCGATGCCGCTCACCGCCACGCCGCCCGCCGTGCCGGCGCAAATGCCGTCGGCGCTGCTCGAACGGCGGCCGGACATCGCATCGGCGGAACGCAAGGCGGCGGCGGCAAACGAGCAGATTGGCGTCGCCATCGCTGCGTTTTTCCCGTCGCTGACACTGTCCGCGTCCGGCGGCTTCGAAAATTCGGTGTTCTCGCAATTGCTGACCGCGCCGTCGCGCTTCTGGACGCTCGGCCCGCAGCTCGCCGCAACCCTCTTCGACGCCGGTCTGCGCCAGGCCCAGACCGATGCCGCCCGCGCCGCCTACGACGGCGATGTCGCGAGCTACCGTCAAACGGTGCTGGCCGCGTTCCAGGACGTCGAGGACAATCTCGCGTCGCAGCGCATCCTCGAGCAGGAAATCGTCGTGCAGCGGCAAGCGGTGGATTCCGCGCGTCAGGCGCTCGCCATCGTCACGAACGAGTACAAGGCGGGCACGGTCGGCTATGTCAACGTGCTGACCGCGCAAACCACCGCCTTCACGGCCGAGCAGAAACTGGAAAACATCGCCGGACAGCGGATGGTGTCGTCGGTGGGTCTGGTGAAGGCGCTGGGCGGCGGCTGGGACGCGTCGCAGATGAATCGCGAAACGGGTGATGTGGCAGCGCCGCTGCCGGCGTCAGCGGCTGCACCGGTTGCCCAAAACGGGGCGACGCCGCCTTCGCAGATGCATAACGAGTAGGAGCGCTGGCCGTCGGCGCAACGCAAAAGAGGCGTGACCGCATTCTCGACGGTCATGCCTCTTTTTTTGCATCGGCGCCTGAAGGCGCTAACAGGTTCAGCAGTTCCCAGGGGCTTCTCGCGCAGAGCGCCAGCAGCCCCTGCTAACGACGTTCATGCCGACGCTCGACCACCCCCCGCGCGGGAGCGCCCGGCAATCCGCCTCAGTGCACGAACGTCAATGCTACCGTGTCCGGCCCGCTCGGCCGCCCCAACAGGTTCAGCAATCCCGCAAGGTTATCGCGTGCCTCCGGCGCGGCGCTGGCCGTCCCGCGAAAAGACGTCGACGCCGCCGACACCGTGCCGTTGCCGGTCAGCATCAACGGGCCCTTGGTGGTCGTCAGATCGAGCGTGGACGACTCGCCCTGAGCCTGAAACAACACCCGGTACGAGCCGAGCGGCTTGACCATCGAGACGCGCGAGCTGACGTCGGTCAGCGTGACGGTCAGTTGTCCGAACGCCTCGCGGTTGAAGCTGCGCCAGTCCGACCACGACAATTGCACATTGCCCTGCAGATCGAGCGTATTGAAGGGCGCCCCAAGGCCGCACAGCAGCGAAGCCGGTACGGCGATCGTGCCCGGCGTGACAGTCGCGCTGCGCGGCGAGGCGTCGACCGTGATCGGCTCCGGCATCGCCTCGCTGTGCCGCATGGTCATGCGTACACGGCCGGTAAAGAGCGGCCAGAAAGCCGTATGCCATTCGATCCGGCCAGGCAGCAGGGTCGCCGCGCTCATGTCGGAGCCCGCGGCCAGCATTAGCGTGGCCGAGCCGTGCCACAGCGAGCCGGCCGGATTGACGAGATTGACGTGGCCGCGCGTCTGTTTGGCGAACTGCGGCGTGATCCAGGCGGCCGGCAGCATTGCCAGCATCACGACTGCGGCGGACAGCAGCGCGACCACCAGCCAGGGAAGCGCGACGCGCAGGCGCCGCATCCAGTAAGTCATGCGAGATCCTGTGACGGCACGGGCGCGGTTATTTTCATTTCGCGGTGGACGGCTGCAGCGACGCCGTCAGATCCACCTGGCCGTCTTCCTTGAGCGCCGTGGCGTGGGCCTCCGAAACTTGCACCTTGAACTGCTTGCGCACGTCGTCGACCCAGTTCGTCCACGCCGGGAACGACGCGTTCTTCAACTGGATCTGGACCGCGTTGCCGATCACCTGGATCTGCGTCGCCGCAAGGCCATGATCGTTGAGCGAAGCGGTGAGGGCGTCTTTCAGCGCGGCGCCGGTCGGCGCCACGCCCTGAGCCGCCGCCGAGAGTTGCCGCGCTTCGTTCGCCTGCGCGGTCATTTGTGCCAACTGCCGCTGCAAGGTGGGCAGCGATTCATGCAGATGCGTGCGTCCTTCCTGCGCGGGCGCCCACAGCACCGACCACGCGATCACCACGGCGAGCACGCCACCGCCCCACGCCAGCAGGGTTTTTTCGCGCTCGGTGCGCTGGTCCCAGAATCCGGCCCATGTTTGAGCAAGTTCAGCTTTCATTGTCCGTTCCTGATGGTCCACTTGCCGGTGTTGCTGTCGATCGCGCCGCTCAGCCCGTTGCGGCCAAGGCGCTTCGAGAAGTCGGGATCGAGTTTGACCTCCGGCTTGAAGGTCACGTCGAGCCTGCGGTCGTGATAGTCGAGCGCGGCAATGCCGTTGACCGGCACCGGCGCCAGCGAGCGGGCGAGGCCGTCGGCCAGCGGCAGGAAATCGTCCGGCGACAGTTCGCCCGCCGCGACGCGCAACTGCTGCAATTGGCGCGCCATCTGGTCGGGGGCATCGAGCACGACGGTGGTTTTGGGGAAGGTATTGAGCAGCAGTTCGGTCATCTGCGTATTGATCGCGTCGCGTTGACGCGCGAGCAACAGCCACTGCACGTTCGCGCCGACGATTGCGATCACCAGCGCGCCGACCGCGAGCCACGCCGGCAGGCGCAGACGCCGCAGGGTCGCGCGGTCGAGCCGCCACGGCTGCGAAGCGAACTCGAACTGGCACAGGTCGAAGCGGCACTCCAGCGCGCGCCGCGCGAGTTGCTCGAATGGCAACGGACTGGCGCCGTGGATATATGCGGCCAGCCGCGCCGGACTATTCGTGGCGAGACTCGGCTCATTGCCGGGCACTTCGGTGAGCATGTACAGCGAGACCGGTGCCGCGCCCGCGAGCGCGCCGAGCGTCGGGTTCACGGCGCTGGCCGGCACGGCCAGCCCTTCGCCTTGCACGCCGCGCGCGATCGCCAGTTCGACGCGCGGCACACCGCTACCCGCGGCGCTTTCCAGCGCGCCTTCGAGCAGCATGGCGGGGGCGGTCTGCACCACGGCGCCGAGCACGGCGGCCACCATCGGCACTACGGACGCAAGGCCGGGCGCCACCACCGGCGCAACACCCGGCAGAGACGTGGCCACGCCGGCGGCGCCCGCCAGGGCCGGCTCACCGGCGTTCACCATTTCCGCGACTTCGGCGGGCGCATTGATATCGAGCGCGGCCGCCTGCGGCAGGCAGCGTGTTACCGGCACCGCGCGCAAGCTGCGGTGACCGGCGTTGGCGAACGATTCGCAGACAAAACGGAACCAGCCGCGGTCGATGATCGCCAGCAACTGCCGGCCGCCCGCGAGCGGTTTCGGATCGACCGCAATGTGGCAGGTCTGCGGATCCTGGATCAGTTGATCCTCGACGATATTGGGCAGCGCCTGACGCAGCCGCGGGCCGCGCAGCGGCGGCAGCGTGGCGGGCATCATCAGCAGGTCGCGCGCGGCGACCATCAGGACGGCGATTGAGGCGCGCGGCAGCAGCGCGAGCGCCGAACGGCCGGCGCGCTGGGTGCGCCCCGACTTGTCGAGCAGCACGAACGGCAACTCCGGCAGTTGCCATTCCTGCGACGGCACCGCCGGATCACGCGGCGGCAATAGAACGATCAGCGTGCTCAAAGGCCACTCTCTCTGGGAAAGGCGTTATTCATAGTTGGTCTTCTACTCGCACGATACGCGTAGTGTGAGTCAATGCGTCGCGATAGACGAGGGTCGTGCGGTCCACCTCGGCGCGTTCGTGCTGCACGCGGCCGTGGATCAGAAAGTAATTCGAGTTGACGTCGAGTTCGCTCGGATCGATCGAGACCGATTGCGCGCCCGCAGCTTGCAGCGCGAGTTGCACGTCGCCGGCGTTCCGAAAAAACACGGTTTGCCGCCGCGCGACGAACGCTTGCGCCCCCGACACGCTCATTCCCGGCACCACTGCCGCGATCACTTCGGCGGAGGCCGTATTGACGTTGACCGCCGAGACGGTCGGCAGCACGGTGACGAACGGCCGCAAGCGCGCGACCATTTCGGGCGTATAGCCCGGAATGTCGAGCAGCGAGTCGACGTTGATCAATTGCAGAGGCGCGTTCGCCGCGCTGTCGTTGCTGTCCTCGATGCCGGGTTTGTCGGTGAAGCTGCCGCCGGTGGCGCCGCCTTGAACCTGCGGGGTCGCGGTCGTGCCGTTCGTCGACGTGACGGTCTGGAAACGGGTTGCCGATTGCGCGAGGCTCGCGCGGACCTGGACTGCCGTGGTTTTTGCCAACTGGCTGTTCAGGCCGAGCGATACGAGCAGGCGCTGATAGGCGCCGACCTGGTTCATGTCCAGTTGCATCACGCCGGGTGCCGGGCTGTCGACCAGATTGCGGAGGTTGAATTTCGCCTGGGCGTCTTCGATTGAACCCGATAGATAGGTTTCCGCGCCTTGTTCGGCTCTGACTTCGCCGATCTGGCCGAGGAAATCGGACAGGCGGGTTTTGGCGATGGGGACGCCCCATAGGCCGCCCAGGTAGGTGATACCGGCTGAGGTGTCGCCCTCCGAGCGGAGAATCAGACGCGTCCAGTCGAGGGCGCCTCGTGCGACCCATTGGGCCTGGGATAGGAGGCGTTGGTTTTCTATCCGGCGGATCTGGACTTGTTGGCGCCAGAGCATGCCGGAGACGAGGATTGCTGATAGGGCGACTACTAGTAAGGCGCTGATGATTGCTACGCCTTTCTCGTTTGGTTGGATTTGTTTTTTGTTGGCCTTTCCTTGAATTGTGTGTGGTCTATTACCGTTGCCCCCGGGCGGGGCGGCACCTACTTTCTTTGCCGCCGCAAAGAAAGTAGGCAAAGAAAGCCGCTTCACACCGCCAATGCTAAGCGGATCCCCCGCACAGTCACGGTAGTGGCACATCTGGAATCGGTCATCTCGCACACTCACCGCCCGTGACAAGGCAGTCATACTTCGCGCCTCGCACCAGGTGCTCGCCGGAACGGCACGCGCGGAACACCATTGGGTGTTCTTGCCTTTGTGGGCGCCATCGGCCTCGCCTCGGCGGGGAGCGGAAACGGATCGGCTGTAGTTTGAGGTACTGCGGTGTGCAGCAAAACACCGTTGGTTTTCATGTGTACCGCTCGGCGCGCGCAACGCCGCCGGAACGGATGACGGCCTGGTCACGGGCGTATGTCGTGCGAGGGATCGTTCGTTTATCGCACCACTACCGTCACTGCGCAATGGACCCGCTTGTACGTTAGCGGTGTGAAGCCGCTTTCTTTGCTTACTTTCTTTGCGGCGGCAAAGAAAGTAAGTGCCGCCCCGCACAGGGGCAACGCTAATAGACCACAAACAATTCAAGGAAAGGCCAACACCGCAAAAAACACCCCCCAAAACCCGCCACGGAGACAAAACAAAACCCTTCATTTCACTCTCCGACGAGAAAAACCCGAGTAACTGGCCGAGCCAAAGAAGTCGCCCCAACACTCACCTGCAACCCCGTCACCGACCGCGGCAGCGGCGCACTCCCCAACTGGGGCACTTTCAGATTATTGTCCGCCTCCGTAATCGCACTCTGCACATCGCTCATCTGCGTAGTCCAACCCACCTTCGGCACATACACCTGCGCCGAAATCGCCCCGACCCCGCCCATCAGGGGCACGCTACTCCATCCTTCACCCTCACCACCGCGCAGCGCCCGCCGCAACTCGCCCATATTCCCCAACGGCGGCGAAGCATACCGAACCACTCGTCCGCTGGACACCCGATACCGCACCACCTGCAAGCGCGGCGCCGCGCCCGGCAAGTTGATCTGCCGCACGATCTGCAACACGCTGGCGGATACCGACACGGCCGCCTGCCCGGACTCGTCGTCCGATGCGGCCTGGCGCGCGTCGATCCGCATCTGGTCGAATAGCTGCGCGAACACGCGCTCGTCTTCCATGGCGTTCGTGATGGTCTGCCGGCCGCGAATGATCTGGTCGAGCCCACGCCACGACAGCACGGCAATCACCGCCAGAATCGCAATCGCCACCAGCAATTCGATCAGCGTGAAACCGCGCGCGCCCCTTGCGCCGAACGGGCGGCGGCGCTCAGAGCGAACGGTTGTTTTCATTCGCGACCACCGTCACCATCTGAGCCAGATTGCCGGACCCGCCCGGCATCGTCACCATCACTTCCACACGACGAAACACCGGATTCGGCGTTGCCGTCACATGCTCCGTACAGATCAACTGCAAGTTGCCCTGCGAACAATCGAAGCTCGTCGAACCCACGTTCGGCCACGCATGCGCGAGATGCAATTGCGCCAGCGTGTTGTCCGCGCTCCAGCCTGCCAGCAACCGGCGATGCAGATCGGCCTCGCCACTCGCGAGACTGCCCACGGCGCGCAACGACGCCGCCAGCGCCACCGCGATGATCGCCAGGGCGACCAGCACTTCGATCATCGTAAAACCGCGCTGCGCGCCGTGAACCGTTTCGCGAGCCGTCATGCTCCTGCAACGACGCATCTCAATGCACCTCGTAGCGGCCATTGCCGGTGCCGACAATCGTCGCGCTCCCGACTGCCGAAAACAGCGTGATCTGCACCGGCACGTCGATCGCCTCGGTACCGAATACGAGCCGGCTGGGTTGCGTATCCGAGCCGGGATAATTGATGCTCACGCCTGTCACGCCGCCTTCCCAGTGACGCGGCCCAAGCAGATCGTCACGCAGCGGACGCCAGCCGTCTTCGGTACGCAGGTCGAAACGGAAGCCGCCTTCGACCGGTTGCCAGGCGATCGGCCGCGCGCGCACCTGCGCTTCGTCGCCGGCCGATTCGAAGAGCAACGCGAGACGCTGTGCTTCTTCGTTGAGGTCGGTGCGCGGATTGCGCGTGATCGTCAGCGCGGTCAAGGACACCAGCAGGCCCGCAATCACCAGCACCACCAGCATTTCCAGCAGCGTGAAACCCGCCGCGCGTTTGCGGCCGCCGTACGCGCTCGCGCCACGTGAGCGGCGCACGCCATGAAAACGCGCGCCGGCACACGCCGCGCGCGGCAACGAAGCCATACACGGCGAGCCCACACGGGACTTGCAAGCGGACAATCGCATAGTGCCGGCCACGAACAATCAACTCAAAATCGAACCACGCTGCATTGAGGAACGCGCGGGGTTCAGGCCGCCGCGCGCCGGAGAATCATCGACTTCCTACTGCCACGAGCCCACGTCGGCATCGTTGCCTTCGCCACCCGCCTTGCCGTCCGCGCCATAACTGAACACGTCGATCTCGCCGTGCACACCCGGATTCAGATACTGATACGCGTTACCCCACGGATCGTTCGGCAGACGTTCGAGATAACCGCCGTCCTTCCAGTTGTTCGGCACGGGGTCCGTGCTCGGCTTTTCGATCAGCGCGCGCAGGCCTTGCTCCTGGGTCGGATAACGGCCGTTGTCGAGACGGTAGAGTTTCAGCGCCTGCATGACCGTGCCGATGTCCTGCTTGGCGGCCACACGCCGCGCCTCGTCGGGACGGCTCATGATCTTCGGCACGATCAACGCGGCCAGAATGCCCAGAATCGCGATCACGACCATGATTTCGATCAGCGTGAAACCGCGCTGACGACGGCTACGCGGACCCGCGATTTCATGACGGCGAGTGCTCGACAGTTGCATAGCTTGCTACCTCTTTTCAGATGAAATTTTCGACTGGGCGGGATTCGTATTTCAGCAATCAGGTGCCATTGAACACGCCCGGCCGGTCATTTTAATGTCATGGAGTTGAAGGGTCGTCAGAAAACGCCGGGCTACTCCAGGTTTGCTCACCCTCTCTGGGATCGAGCTCGAAGCGCGAGGCTAAGGAAGCCCTTTCAACCCAACGCAATTTTCACAATAGTCCGTACAATGATGCGCATGAACGCCATCCAAATCCGCCTTCTGTCGCTCGCGCTGTTCGCCGTGTTCTGCGCGACGCTGACCTATTGGGTCATCACGCTCAGCACGATGTCCGGTGCGCCCTTGCCCGCCGCCGCCGCGCATGCGCAGGTCTCGACCGACCAGGCCGCCACGCTGTTCGGCGGCCAGCTCACGCGCAGCGCCAACCAGGACGTGCGGCTGTTCGGCATCCTCGCGTTGCGGGAAGGCGCCGCGGCTATCGTCAGCGTCGGCGGCGAACCACCGCATGCGGTGTCGCTCGGCAGCGCGCTGATGCAAGGCGCCAAACTCTCCGAGGTCCGCGCCCGCTCGATCATCATCGACCGCAATGGCGCGCACTCCGAAGTGTTCCTGCCGGCCAACCCCGCCGGTCCCACGATCTACGTGCGCTGAAACAAGGCGCCGAACAGCAGCTTCGTTCCGACCGATTGCGCGTTCGCCGCGCCGATACCCGGCGCCGCCCCTCGCGCAATCCAGTTTCTTTCCCGGCCTTACTGCACCAGGTTGTTCAATTCGATGATCGGCAGCATCACCGCCAGCACGATCACCAGCACCACGCCACCCATCGCCAGAATCAGCAACGGCTCCAGCAGACTCGTCAGGAACATCGTGCGGCGTTCCAGCTCGCGCGCTTCGCCGTCGGCCGCGCGGTCGAGCATCGTGGTCACGTCGCCGGTCGCTTCGCCCGAACGGATCAGGTGAACCAGCACCGGCGGAAACGTCTTCGTATTGCCGAGCGCGCGCGACAACGACGTGCCCTCGCGAACGCGCACGATTGCGTCGTCGATGTTCTCGCGCATGGCGTTGTTGCTGAGCGTTTCGGCGGCGGCTTGCAGCGCGCGCAGAATCGGCACGCCAGCCGCGGTCAGAATGCCGAGCGTGCTCGCAAAGCGCACGGTGTTGTAGCCGCGCACGAGTTTGCCGAGCAGCGGGGCAGTGAGCAGCCAGCGGTCGAAAGCGAGGCGCGCGCCGGGCTGCTTCAGAATCGAGCGCACCAGATACATCAGCACGACCACGCCGATCAACATCGCCCACCACCAGTTCCGCACGAACCCGGACAGCGCCATCATCATGATGGTGAGGAAGGGCAGTTGCTGCTTGGTGCTGGCGAACACGTTCACCACCTGCGGCACCACGTAGCTCAACAGAAACGTGACGATGCCGAAGGCGATGAGCGTGACGATCGCCGGATACGTGAACGCGAGCACGATCTTCTGCTTCAGCGCATTGCGTTGCTCGATATAGTCGGCGAGCCGCGACAGCACCAGACCGAGCTTGCCGGTATGTTCACCGGCCGCGACCAGCGCGCGGTAGATCTCGGGGAAGTCTTTCGGATGCTGCGTCAGCGCATTGGCGAGCGAATGGCCGCCGAGCACTTCCGCGCGGATCGACGCCATCAGTTCGCGAATGTAGTCGCGCTCCGATTGCTCGGTCAGCACCGAGAGCGCTTCGTCGAGCGGCAGGCCCGCGATCAGCAGGCTGGCGAGCTGGCGCGTCAGGATCGCCTGCTCGCGTTGCGACAAACGCCGCCCCAGCGACAGCCGTTGATTGCGCTCGCCGCGCGTACGCGTAGCCGCCGGTTCGACAACGAGCGGCGTCAGTCCCTGCGAACGCAGATTGGTCCGCGCGCCGCGCGCGCTGTCTGCGTCGAGCACGCCTTTTTGTGCCTTGCCCGCCGCGTCGATCGCTTCGAAACGAAATGCCGGCATGCGCTTATGCTCCGCCCGTCACGCGGATCACTTCTTCGAGCGATGTCAGCCCGGAAGCGAGCCAGCGGTCCGCATCCTCGCGCAGCGTGCGCATGCCTTGCGCGCGGCCGGCGGTGAGGATTTCCGCATCGGCCGCGTTGCGGTGAACCAGCGTGCGGATGTGGTCGTCGATCAGCAGCAGTTCGTAGACGCCGCGACGTCCCGCATAACCGGAGTGGCCGCACCGCTCGCAACCGACCGGATGCCAGCGTACGCTGCCGTCTTCCTCCACACGCTCTTCGCGACACACCGGGCACAGACGCCGCACGAGCCGCTGCGCCAGCACGCCGAGCAGCGACGACGCCAGCAGATACGGCTCCACGCCCATGTCGGTCAGACGCGTCACGGCGGAGGCCGCGTCGTTGGTGTGCAGCGTGGCGAGCACGAGGTGGCCCGTCAACGAGGCCTGCACCGCGATCTGCGCGGTCTCCAGGTCGCGGATTTCACCGATCATGATGACGTCCGGATCCTGCCGCAGAATCGAGCGCAGCGCCCGCGCGAAAGTCATGCCGATCCGCTCGTTGACCTGCGTCTGGCCGATGCCGGACAGGTCGTATTCGATCGGGTCTTCGACCGTCATGATGTTCGTGGTCGCCGTTTCGAGCCGCGACATCGCCGCATACAGCGTGGTCGTTTTACCGGAGCCGGTCGGCCCGGTCACCAGCACGATGCCGTGCGGCCTGCCGATCAGCTTGTCGAACTTGACGAGCGTGTCTGGCGCCATGCCGAGCGCTTCGAGATTCAGGCGCGATGCGTCTTTCTCCAACAAACGCAGCACCGCGCGTTCGCCGTGGCCGGTCGGCAGCGTCGAGACGCGCACGTCGACCGGGCGGCCACCCACTCGCAGCGTGATGCGGCCGTCCTGCGGCAAGCGCTTTTCGGCAATGTCGAGCTGCGCCATGATCTTGATCCGCGAAATCAGCGCGCCGTGCAGCGCTTTCTTCGGGCGCACCACATCGCGCAGCGTGCCGTCCACGCGAAAGCGCACCACAGAAGAAGTCTCGAACGGCTCGATATGAATATCCGACGCCTGTTCGCGCGCCGCTTGCGTGAGCAGCGCGTTGATCATGCGGATGATTGGCGCGTCGTCTTCCGACTCCAGCAGATCTTCCACCTCGGGAATGTCCTGCATGAGCCGCGAAAGATCGACTTCGCCTTCCACTTCGCCCACCACTTGCGCAGCGCTGCCGTCCTGGCGCGCGTACGCCTGGTTGATCGCCTGCGCGAGTTCGTCGGCGGGCAGACGTACGATCGACACGGCGCCGAAGTTGCGCGCCACTTCGGAAAGCGCGGCGTCGCTCGTGCGTTCGCTGATCCAGACTTCGAGGCTGTCCGCATGCTGATGCGCGACCAGAATCTGGCCGGCACGCGCAAAACCGTACGGCACGAGCCGCGCGGCGATCGCCGACGGCGCCTCGCGTCCGGCATGCTCCGTCGCGCCCGCGGACGGAATTACCGTGGCTTGTGCCGCAGCACCGGTTCGCGTTGCTGCCGGCGACGCGGACGCTGACGGCGGCATGGACGGCGTACTCACGGCCGCACTCCGGGCGAAGCAGTGGAAGGCGACACGGTGATCGGGCTGCTCTGCACGGCAGGCCCAACGGTAGCAGGACTGCTCTGTAGGGGAGTACCGGTAGTGGCCGCCGCGCCGTTCGTGGCAGCACCGCCGTTAGCCGGCGCAGGCGCCATCTTCTGCCGGCGCATCTTGTCGAGATCGAACAGATTCATCTCGGGCGAACCACCCTGGCTCGGACCGATCGGCATGGGCGGCACCACCGGGTCGTCATTGTCCTTCATCAGGTTATTGTCCTGCCTGTACGCGCCCTGCACGCCCTGAATGTAGTCGTAGCGGTTCGACGTCACGGCCTGGGCCGTACCACGATCGCTGATGATCACCGGGCGCAAAAACACCATCAGGTTGGTCTTGTTGCGGGTCTTCTGTTCCGAGCGGAACAGTTGGCCGATCCACGGAATATCGCCGAGCAGCGGCACCTTGCTGTTGCTGACCTGATAGTTGTCCTGCATCAGGCCGCCCAGCACGATGATCTCGCCGTTATCGGCCAGCACCGTCGACTGGATCGAACGCTTGGTGAATTCCGGGCCCGCCGGATTGGTCGTGGCGTTGGTGGTGCCGGTCACGATCGCCGAGTCTTCCGTGTAGAGCTGCAGCTTGAGAATGCCGCCGTCGGTGATTTGCGGCTTGACGTGCAGCGTCAGGCCCACGTCCACGCGATCGTAAGTGTTGAACGCCGAGGTAGCGGTCGAGCTCGTGAGATTCGAATACGAACCCGTCTGGATCGGCACGTTGGTGCCGACGACGATCTTGGCTTCTTCGTTGTCGAGCGTTATGAGGTTAGGCGTGGACAGCACGTTCGCGTCGGCGGTCTGCGACAGCGCCTGCAGCAGCGCTCCGAGTCCCTGCACACCGAAAATGTTGTGGATCCAGCCGATATTGAGGCCCTGCTGGAGACCCTGGGTGCCGATCGCGCTAGCGAGACCACCGGTGGCCGCACCGGCTGCCCCGGCCGCGACGGCGCCCGCCGTCAGATTGACGATGCTGTTGCTGCTGCCGGTCTGCAGATTGGTGCCGGCGAAGATCGAATTGTTCGCGACCTGCCACTGAATGCCGAGGTTGCCGCTCGTGTTCGAGTTCAACTCGACGATCAACGCCTCGAGATAAACCTGCGCGCGACGTGCGTCGAGCTGGTCGATCACCGCCCGCAGGTTGCGGTACACCGGCTCGGCCGCCGTGACGATCAGCGAGTTGGTTGCGGCATCCGCCTGGATCATGCCGCCCGCCTGATTGTCGTCGCTCTTGTCCTTGTCGTTACCTAGCAGGCCGCCGGAATTGGAACCCCCGCCCGCGCCGTAGCCGCCCCCGCCGCCCATCGGCGACGCCATCGAGCCACTGCCCAGACCACCCGACGGCAACGGCGGCGTACCCGACGTGCCGGTCGAATTGTTGCCGCCCAACCCGCCACCGCCGTTCTGGTTGAACGAATTCGCGTCGTTCGAGTTCGCCGACGAGCCCGTATCGCCGCCTTTGCCGAACATGCCGCGCAAGGTCTTGGCGAGTCTCGTCGCGTCCGCGTTGCGCAGCGGCACGACGTGGATGTTGCCGGGCATCGTGGTCGGCGTGTCGAGTTCCTTCGCCAGCTGCTTGGCCGCCGCGAGACGCGCGCCGTTCGACGCGCGGATCAGCAGCGAGTTGGTGCGCGGATCGGCCGTGATCGAAACCTTCAACGTCGCATCGGTGCTGCCGATCGAACCCGGATCGAGCATCTTGGAGAGTTGCGTGGCGATGTCGATCGCATTCGCGTTCTTCAGTTGCACCACTGATACCGACTGGCCCGCCGCCGTGTCCACACCCGCGATGATCTGCGCAATACGCCGCACGTTGTCGGCGTAGTCGGTGACTACGATCGTGTTGTTGGCGGGGTAGGCCGCCACGGTGTTGTTCGGCGAGATCAGCGGGCGCAGCACCGGCAGCAGATTGTTGGCCGATTCGTTCTTCAGCACGAACACCTGCGTGACCACCTGGTCGCCGCGCGCGGTAGGCGCGTTGCCGACGTAGGTCGGCACGCCTTGCAGCTTGGCATCGGCCTCGGGCACGACTTTCAGCACGCCGTGGTCCTGCACCAGCGCGAAGCCCTGCATGCGCAGCGCGGACTGCAAGGTCTTCAGCGCCTGATCTTCAGGCACCGCATTTTCCGACACGAGATTCAACTGACCTTTCACACGCGGGTCGACGATGATCGTTTTACCGGTTGCCGCGCCGATCGCCTTGGCCACCTGGTCGATGTCGGCGTTGACGAAGTTGAGTGTCACCTGTGCCTGTGCCGTCTGCGCGGTGATCAAGCCAGCCACCAGCAGCGCCGTTGCGACGCGACGCAAAACCATACGATTTCTTCTCATGGAATAAGGTATTGATGCCGACAGCCGTAGCCGCCGACGGTCATGCAGTGCGGACATGGGAGCAGGCCGCCGCCCTGTCGATCTGCAGGCCGGCCTCGCGGACGATCATCGCCCTCGCTGCCCGCCGCCCGATGTCCGAAAAAAATGAACAGTACCAGTTTTTCATGTCGGATTTGTCACAAAACAAACTGTGCGTGCGATTCCTCTAAAGATCGCCCCTCATTGTCAAGTAACTGAAAGCTAATGAGATGTTCCGTGACGCGCAAGAGATGTGCCGTTTTCTGCGTGCTTATGTCGGTTAGCCAACTTGACGGAGGTCTGCCTGCCGGTATGATACGAGCCGATCGAGTCCCTGGTTGCGGGTTACCGGCGCGGGTTTTCCCCGATGTCCGACAAATGCCCGGCCAGCGTGGCCCGACGGCTGTCGGCGGCTGAAGTATGGCCGACGCGATCCCTTACCGAACCTTACTCTTGCGCATTACTTAGTGGTCTTGACCGATGAAACGCTCCTTCGTCACTGTCACTGCGGGACTTGCCGTGCTGATCGCAGCAGGGTCGGCGCACGCCGATTGCTTTGACGAAGCCGCCAGGTATCAGAAGGTCAACCCCCTGATTCTGCGCGCAATCGCGTGGCAGGAGTCGCATAATCGGCCCGACGCGCAACATAAGAACGCCAACGGCTCGATCGACTACGGCGTCATGCAGATCAATTCCGTCCATCTGCCCACGCTCGCTCAGTACGGCATCTCGCAAGGCACACTCATGGAGCCGTGCAAGAACGTCTATATCGCGGCATGGCATCTGCGCCGCCAGATGAACAAGTACGGCAACACCTGGCAGGCCATCGGCGCATATCATTCAGAAACCCCGGCACTGCGGGACAAGTACGCGCAGCAGATCGTCGCGATCCTGCGCAAGTGGAATCTGATGCCGGGTGCGCGCTGATCCGGCCCGCTGATCTGACCCATTCCGCGGCCGCTGGCCGTTTTGATGCACAATGCGGCTTCGTGCCGCCGCCGGGCTTCGAGCGTCATTCGGGTTACGCAGTCATGCGACCCCAAGCCCGGCACGCCTTCCAATCCTCCAGCTTTTCCGTACTGCGATGAACCAGCCGCTACTGCCCGTCACCGTGCTCTCCGGTTTTCTGGGCGCCGGCAAGACCACGCTCCTGAATCACATTCTCGCGAATCGCGCCGGTTTGCGCGTGGCCGTGATCGTCAACGATCTGGCCGCCGTTAATATCGATGCGACACTCGTGCGCGACGCCGCCGCGCTTTCTCACGTCGAGGAGCAACTCGTCGAGTTGTCGAACGGCTGCATCTGCTGCACGCTGCGCGACGATTTGAGGGTCGAGATCAAGCGTCTCGCGGCCGAGCAACGCTTCGACGCGATCCTGATCGAGTCGACCGGCGTGGCCGAACCCATGCCGATCGCCGAAACCTTCACCTTCGTCGACGACGAAGGTGCGTCGCTGTCCGACGTCGCGCGACTCGACACGATGGTGACCGTGGTCGATGCATTCAACTTCCTGCGCGACTACGGTTCGGCCGACGCGCTCGCCGAGCGCGGCATCGCGGCGAGCGAAGAAGACGACCGCACGCTTGTGGAGTTGCTGATCGAGCAGATCGAATTCTGCGACGTGCTGGTGGTGAACAAGGCGGACCTGGTCAGCGCGGACGAACTCACGCGCCTGCAGCGCATTCTCGGCCGGATCAACCCGCGCGCGGTGCAGGTGGTCGCCCGCTTCGGCGAGGTGCCGCTCGCGCAGGTGCTGAACACCGGCCGCTTCGATTTCGACGAGGCATCGAGCGCGCCGGGCTGGCTGGCGTCGCTCAATCATGAGCATGACCACGAGCACGGTCACGCCCATCACGGTGAAGCGGACGAATTCGGCATCGGCAATTTCATTTACCGCGCGCGCCGGCCGTTTCACCCAGAACGCCTGTGGGCGCTGCTGCATCAGGAGTGGAAGGGCGTTCTGCGCAGCAAGGGCTTCTTCTGGCTGGCCACGCGTAACGATATCGCCGGTTCGCTCTCGCAGGCGGGCGGTGCTTGCCGGCACGGCCCGGCGGGCATGTGGTGGGCCGCTCAGGATCGCAGCGAATGGCCCGACGGCGACGACGAACTGGCCGCCGAAATCGCCGCGGACTGGTATGGCGACCCGGACGATCTGAGTATTGGCGACCGTCGCCAGGAACTGGTCATGATCGGTGTCGGCATCGATCCGGCTGTCTGGACCGCTAAGTTCGACGCTTGCCTGTTGACCGATGAGGAATACGCGCAGGGACCGCAAGCCTGGGCGAAGCTCGCCGATCCGTTCCCGGCCTGGGACTTCGACGAAGATGATCACGACCACGATCACGATCACGATGGTCACGGTGATATAGTGCATCGCCACGACTAAGCGGCCTCTTGCTGCCGGCGGGATAGTCGCGACGCTCGCCGCTATCCCGTGCCCCCTGCCCAGCGCGAAACGCGCAGGCGAAAAAAAACCCGCCGTTGGCGGGTGTCAACTGCCTGGCAGTAGTCTGCTTAGCGCTTGTTGACTGCGTCTTTGAACGCCTTACCAGCCGTGAACTTGACGGTCTTGGCGGCCGGGATCTTGATAGTTTCGCCGGTCTTGGGGTTACGACCCGTACGTGCTGCCCGCTTGCCCGAACCGAAGCTGCCGAAGCCGATCAACTGGACCGCATCACCCTTCGACACAGACTTCTTGATCACTTCAAGCAACGTGTCCAGCGTTTCACCGGTTTGAGCCTTGCTGGCGCCCGTCTGTCCTGCGACGGCGTCGATCAGTTCCTGTTTGTTCATTAAGGTTCCTTTCTGAGTTTAGGTTGACACGAACAGCGCGAACGCGCCGATTATACGTGCGCGGGCCGCGCCGTCGAGCAGCTCCGGCTCCGGATCCCCTCCGGACCAATAGCGCCGGACAGATAACCGCCCGTCGGCCGTGCTGCCGCTCCCTTCGCGGCGCTTGCTATGATAGCGCAGCGCAAACCCAATCAGGATAAGGGTTTCGAAGAATTACGCGGTTGCGCAGCGGATATTGCAACGAAACCGCCGTTTTTGCTCCCGGCGCCCTCTAACCGAGGGCTCAAACCCAGTACGGACGGGGCTTGGCGTTGGTTTTTGCCAACGTTCGGCGGGTCATTTTCCGCCGTCCGGCGAGCCAGGCGTGGGCGGCAACGTTCACGCGCGTATGAGAAAACGCCGGGCCGCCCCAAGTTTTCTCACGCCCTTGTGGGGGTCTGGCGCGCAGCGACAGGTTCCGGAGGGCATTTTTCCGAGCGTCATTTTCCCTCGCGCATGACTGATCCGCTGATCCCCGCCGTCCTCGCTTTTCGCGACAACGGCACGCCTTTTTCGCCGCTCTACGACGACATCTATCACAGCGCCGTGGGTGGTCTCGAACAGGCTCACTACGTTTTCCTGCGAGGCAATGCACTACCCGAGCGGTGGCAAGGCCGTCGCATTTTCACCGTGCTCGAAACCGGCTTCGGCATGGGCATCAACTTTCTGGTGACCTGGGCCGCGTGGCGCGCAGATTCCTCACGCTGCGAGCGACTCCATTTCGTCTCGACTGAGAAACATCCGTTTACCGTCGACGATTTACGCAAAGTGTATGCGGCGACGATTTCCGATCCGGAGATCGCGGACCTGGCGCAAGCGCTCGCGGATGTCTGGCCGATGCTCGTCCCCGGCACGCATCGGCTTGAATTCGAGGAGGGGCGCGTCGTACTCACGCTCGTTTTTGCCGACGCACAGGACAGCGTGCCGGCCTTGAGGCTGCGCGCCGATGCGTTCTACCTCGACGGTTTCGCGCCGGCCAGGAATCCCGAACTCTGGACTCCTGCGATCTTCAAGGCGCTCACGCGGCTGGCCGGCGAGGGTGCCACATTCGCCACCTACAGCAGCGCCGGCGACATCAAACGCGCGTTGACCCAGTGCGGTTTTGAATACCGCAAGGTGGACGGTTTCGGCTGGAAACGCGCGATGCTGGTCGGCCACTTCGCGCCGCGCTGGCGCGTGCGGCGTCATGAGCCGCCCGCGGCGCTCGTGGTCGACGAACGGCATGCCGTGGTGATCGGCACGGGCCTCGCCGGCTGCGCGGTGATCGAGCGGCTGGCCGCGCGCGGCTGGCGCGTCACGTCGCTCGAACGGCATGCAGCCGTTGCTCAGGAAGCGTCCGGCAATCCGGCAGGCGTGTTCCACCCCATGATTTCCCGTGACGACAGCGTCGCCTCACGCGTCACGCGGGCCGGCTTCCTCTATTCGCTCAGGCATTGGGCTGCGCTCGAACGGCTCGGCCACGGACCATCTCGCGGCAGCAAGGGTCTGTTGCAGATCGCCGCGGATGACGAGGAAGCCTTGTCGATCAGCGAAGCGATCGCCGCGGCAGGCTATCCATCGGAGTACGTGACGTCCGTCCCGGCAGACGAAGCTCAACGGCTGGCCGGCATGCCGCTCGCGCACGGCGGCTGGTTCTTTCCGTACGGCGGCTGGATCGATCCTGCATCGCTCTGCGCCGCGCAGTGCGCCGCGGCGGGTTCGTTGCTCGAACGCCGCTTCGGAGTGGACGTCGCGCGGGTCGAGCGGGCGGGCGGTCAGTGGATCATCGTCGACACGGCGGGTCAGGTTGTCGCGCGTGCGCCGGTGGTGATCGTAGCGAGTGCTCACGATGCCGCGCGCATCGCCGGTTTGCAGCACGCGCCGACTCGCAGCATTCGCGGCCAGCTCACGTTACTGCCGGCCGGCATGGTGCGTCCGCCGCTCGAGTTGCCGGTGATTGGCGAAGGCTACGCCGTACCGCTTGCCAACGGCGTCACGCTGACCGGCGCCACCTATGAACTCGACGACTCCGACACGTCGCTTCGCGCGGATGGCCATCTGGAAAACCTGGCGCGCGTCGCGCAGATGTTGCCGGCGTTTGCAGGCATCGTCGATCGCTCCGAGTCGGCGGCGTTGGCTGGGCGCGTCGCGTTCCGTTGCGTCACCAGCGACCGCATGCCGATGATCGGCCAGCTCGCCGACGAAACCCTAGCAGCACGCGACACCCAGCGTCTGCGGGGCGCATGGCCGCTCGATCTGCCGCGCACAGACGGCCTGTACGGCGCGTTTGCCTACGGTTCGCGTGGGCTGGTGTGGGCAGCGCTCGGCGCGGAACTGATCGCCTCGCAACTGGAAGGCGAACCGTGGCCGCTCGAACGGGATCTGGCTGAAGACATCGATCCCGCGCGCTTCCTGTTGCGCGCACTGCGTCAGGGGACGGTGAGTTAACTGCGTTAACGGCGGCCCGCCGGGCACCTTTGCCCGACCCGGTTATCCACCGACACTTGTGGATAACCGCGCCGTTTACCCGCGCAACTCATGTGGAACCGTTGTGGACGTAAACGGGGTAACTCCGCTGCGGCCGGAAATCACAAAAAGTTGCTCTTGTATACCCGCCGCTCCCGCACATGCTGTGCATCCGGTTATGCGGCCGGCAAACCAATGATTCGTTTCGGTAAACAGGAGTTATCCACAGAAACCGAGGCGCTTTGTTAACTGTTACTACGTATACATACGGTAAACCTGTAAACAGAAAGGCCGTGGCTGAAACGGCGCTCATCGGCATAGCTCGCACCCCGCTATCTGGGCAGACGCTTCCCCCGCTATGTCCCGAAAAACACATCTGCCATCTTCAAACTAGCCGCGCACGCGGTCGATTTCAGGCCTAAAACGGTCGCTTTTTCCTCATGTCGCCGAGATAACGTACGTTTTTACCGTTTTGTCAGCACGTTCGTGTCTTTTCGGTCGAGGCTGAAAAAGCTATGGCACAATCGCCGTTCTTTTCCGCGTCGTGCCTTGCCTCTACAGCGGCACACGCAGCAAACGGAACGGTGCGGCTCAATCAGAATCTGATTCAAAGTCGACGGCGTTCTTTTTCACCGTGCCGGTTGCTACGGCCACACCCGAATGCGTCAGGCTCCCTGCGGCTGCGGCGCATTCAGATCATCCGATCGTTGAAAACTCGCAACGCTGGCCATGCGAAGCGATCGCGACAGTGAGCGCTTCATGCGTCCACCCGCTCGCCGGTGTTTGCGCCGGTTCGTGTCGTCCGCCGTTGCTGCAAAGGAGAACCCATTACGATGAATTCGGCGTTTTCATTTTTTCCAGCCTGGCCGCTTTCACCCGACGCCATTTTTTGGGCTGGTCTCGCATTGCTCGCGGCAGGTCTATGCGGTGAGCTTTGCTATCGCGCGTGGCGTTTGCCGCGCATTTCCGGGTATGCGGTCATTGGCCTCGTCGCCGGCGCGGCCGGCTCGGGCGTAATCGATGCGGATTCCGCGAGCGCCGCGCGTCCGTTGCTCGACGTCGCGCTCGGTTTGCTGCTGTTCGAACTCGGCAGCCGGCTCGATTTGCGCTGGATCCGTCGCAATCCCTGGCTGATTCTGTCGAGCGTGGCCGAAGCCACGCTGACATTCGCGCTGGTTTTGCCGGTTTTGCTGTTCCTGAACGTGCCGCTGATGGTGGCTACCGTGCTCGCCGCGATCGCGATGGCGACTTCGCCGGCCATGGTGATTCAGCTCAAAACCGAATTGCGCGCGGAAGGCCAGGTCACGCAGCGTCTGCTGACCTTGACGGCACTGAACAGCATGTATGCGGTGGTGATTGAAAAGCTCGTGTCGAGCTGGCTGCATCAGGAGGTCTATGGCAACGTATTCGCGACCATTTTGCAGCCGCTTTATCTGCTGGTCGGCTCGCTCGTGCTTGCATACCTGCTCGCGCGCACCTGCACGTTCTTTTATCGACGTCTGAACATGCAGGACGAGCATTCGTTTGTCGCGCTGTTCGGGCTGGTGCTGCTGGCTATCGCTGTCGCGCATCTGTTCAAGCTGTCGACGATTCTCGCGCTGCTCGCCGCCGGCATCATCGTGAAGAATCATGAAGCGCGTCCGCAATTGTGGCCCCAGCATTTCGGCACGGCCGGCTGGTTGTTGACGGTGATTCTGTTCGTGCTGACGTTGACTTCGTTCGAATGGAAAGACATCGCGCTAGGCGGTGTCGCGGCGCTGGGTCTGATTGTTGCGCGCCTCGTTGCGAAACTGGTCGGCGTGCTGGCGTTTGCCAAGCCAAGCGGTTTGAACTGGAAGCAGGGCATGGCGCTCGGTTTGTCGCTGTCGCCCATGTCGGCGCTCGCGTATCTGCTGGTCGACGATACCTACAACCTGTATCCGAACTTCGATCCGCAACTGCGGGCTATCGTGATGTGCTCGATTTTCGTGCTGCAGATTCTCGGGCCGTGGCTCGTCTATCGCAGTCTCGCGATGGTGGCCGAACGGCGCGAAGAGTAAGCGCGAGCCGGTCAGCGCAGTGCGCTGACTGAAACGCGGAGCCCGAGACCCGAGACCCGAGGCTCGATACTTGAGACGCTTTATCCAACCTATATTCGATTCAAAAACGGCCGGGCATGTGACCTGCACACGGACCCACGCCCGGCCGAACTGACCCAGGGGACGCCATGTCACTCGAACCCTTCATCGATTCGAAACCGTTCACATTCGGTGTCGAACTCGAGATGCAGATCGTCAACACGCACGACTATGATCTGACCAAAGCCGGCTCGGATCTGCTGCGCCTCATCAAGGACGAAAAGATCCCCGGCAACATCACGCCGGAAATCACCGAAAGCATGATCGAGCTGTCGACCGGCATCTGCACGACGCATGAGCAGGCCGTTGCCGATTTGCGCAAGATTCGCGATACGCTGGTTTCAGCGGCGGATCACCTGAACGTCGGACTGTGCGGCGGCGGCACGCATGCGTTCCAGCAATGGAGCGAGCGGCAGATCGTCGATACGCCGCGCTTTCAGTATCTCTCCGAGTTGTACGGCTATCTAGCCAAGCAATTTACGGTGTTCGGCCAGCACGTGCATATCGGCTGCCCGGATCCGAACAGCGCGCTCTATCTGCTGCATTCCATGTCGCGCTTCATTCCGCACTTCATCGCGTTGTCGGCATCGTCGCCGTTCGTGCAGGGTGTGGATACCGGTTTTCATTCGGCACGACTGAATTCCGTGTTCGCGTTTCCGCTGTCGGGCCGCGCGCCGTTCGTGTTGACGTGGGACAGTTTCGAGGAATATTTCTCGAAGATGGTCCACACCGGCGTGGTCAACAGCATGAAGGATTTTTACTGGGACATCCGGCCGAAGCCCGGTTTCGGCACGATCGAAGTGCGCGTCATGGACACGCCGTTGTCGGTGGATCGTGCGGCGGCGATTGCCTGCTACATCCAGACGCTTGCCCGGCATCTGCTGCTCGACAAACCGATCACGCCGAAGGAAGACGACTACCTCGTCTACACCTTCAATCGTTTTGAAGCATGCCGGTTTGGTCTTGCCGGCACCTGCATCAATCCGCAGACGGGCGAACGCAAGACGATTTCCGAAGACATTCTCGAAACGCTGGACCGGATCGCTCCGCACGCCGAAGCGTTGGGTTCGGGCAATGCGCTGGCCGAAATCGGCGCGATTGCGCGCAGTCAGGTCAATGACGCGACGTGGCTGCGCGGCGTCGTCGAACGGGAAAAGTCCTTGCATGAAGCCGTCAGGCAACAATGTCTGGAGTGGCGCGCCTAGCCGGAAACAGGGTTGCTCACGGCAAATCGTAAGAAAGCCCGCCTCGAGCGGGTTTTTTTCAATAAATTAATTTCCAGCTCGGCATGTCCAAGGTTTTTATAAAGTTGACGTATACAGACGTAGTAGTAGTTAACAAGCATTGCCCCGGCCTGTGGACAACTGAATAATTCCCTGCAAAGTCAATGCGCTGCGTAAACCATAACCAGGCTGATCGAGGGTGCGTCGAGGCCGGTATACGAGGACAACTTCGGGCCGGCCAAGCCGGCTTCGCCGCTTATCAAGAATCGGCACACAGGCTGTCCCTGCGTTTTCCCCGGGTTATCCACAGCTTGCTTTGGATAAGTTAGCTGTACGATTCGCCGCTCTCGCATAGAATGTCGTTTTCGCTGCTTTGCCTTGCAAGGCGGTAAATTTTTGAGATAGTTGAAAACCGTCTTGTCCGCGGTTGGGCGAGGCTACCCCACACAGGCTACGGGCGCGGTCGGCGAACGGTTCGCCGGCATCGTACGAAAGCTGTAAATAAACCAATCGAAGATTATGAGCGAAGGCGTATACGGAGAACAGGCGACCGGGCGGGTGACCCACAGCCTATTGCGATTGAGCACGGCAATGCGAAGCCAGGCTTGGGAATGGGCGGAAGGCGCTGGCCTGACACCGACTCAAGGCGAAATTCTGGTTTTGTTGATGCAGCGCAAAGGCCCGATGCGTCTCGGCGAAATTGCCCGTGAAACGGCCCTTACCGCCGCGACGACCAGTGACGCAGTCAGCACGCTCGAGACCAAAGGTCTGGTCGAAAAGCGCCGTGCCCTCGATGACGGCCGCGCCCTCGCGGTCCGCCTGACGGCACGCGGCCGCACGGCTGCAAAGCGCGCTGCGCAGTGGCCGGACTTTCTGGCCAAAGCGGTCGGCACGTTGCGTGACGAGGAACAGTCCGTGTTCTATCGCACGCTGCTCAAGACCGTTCATCAGCTGGAAGCGCAAGGCACGATTCCGCCGCACCGCATGTGTCTGAGCTGCACGCACTTCGAGCCGAGCAAGAACCCGAAGAAGACCCCGCATCATTGCGCGTTGCTCGATCTGAAGATGTCGGATACGGACCTGCGCCTGGATTGCTCGGTGTATGAGACTGCCGACGTTGCCACCCAGAAGAAGAGCTGGAAGATCTTCGCCCAATAAGGCGGTTTCTTCCGGGACAATCCGCTACACTGCCAGGCCGGCTCCGGCGGGCGGCACATGCCGCCAGTGAGCCGGTCGGCGCCGCGTGGCGGCAAGTCTTTAGTCAACCTGAAGGTGGGACAGGCCGATGAATCACGAAGTTCTGGCCATTCGCCACGTGCACTTCGAGGATCTGGGCAGTCTTGAGCTGGTGCTCGGCGAGCGCGGGCGCCCGGTCCGTTATCTCGATGTCGGCTTTGCCCGCATCGAGGCGCCGAACCCCGTCGCCGCATCGTTGATGGTGGTATTGGGCGGCCCGATCAACGCAACCGACGACGCGCTTTACCCGACGCTCGTGCCGTTGCTCTCCATGATCGAGAAGCGCATCGCGGCCGGTTTGCCGACACTCGGCATCTGTCTTGGCGCCCAGTTGATTGCGCGCGCGCTCGGTGCCCGCGTCTATCCCGCTGGTCGCACTGAACTCGGTTGGACACCCCTCACGCTGACCGACGCTGGCCGCGCTTCGCCGGTGCGCCATCTGGACGGCTCGCAGACCTCCATGCTGCACTGGCACGGCGATACCTTCGATCTGCCTGACAACGCCACGCGTCTTGCGTCGACGCCGGCATGCGAAAACCAGGCGTTCGCCTGGGGCGGCCATGTGCTGGGGCTGCAGTGTCATCCGGAGATCCGCACCGACCGCTTCGAACCCTGGCTGATCGGCAACGCCGGTGAGCTTGCGGGCCACGGTATCGACGCGCGCCAATTGCGGTCCGAGACCGCGCAATTCGGTCCCGCGCTCGAAGCCGCCGCGCGCCGGATGTTCGGCGAATGGCTCGATCAGGTCGAGGCGAAAGCCTGAAGGCGCGTGCCAGCAGTAAATCATTTGCGGTGCTATGCTCGATCGCTCTTGGGTTTTTACTGGGCCTGATCCATGAGCGCGCTTTTTTCTCCGCTCACGCTGCGTAGCGTGACACTTCCCAATCGTATCGTCGTGTCGCCCATGTGCCAGTATTCCGCGGATCGCGGTGAGGCAACGGCGTGGCACATGATCCATCTCGGTAGCATGGCGTTATCCGGTGCCGGTATGCTGTGCATCGAGGCAACCGCAGTCGAGCCGGACGGACGTATCACCCCCGGCGATCTCGGCCTGTGGGACGACGTCACCGAAGCCGCGCTCAAGCCTGTGCTCGCCGCTATCCGCAAGCATTCGCACATCAAGGTCACGATGCAGTTGTCGCACGCCGGGCGCAAGGCGTCGAGCCACGTGCCTTGGGAAGGCGGCCAACTGATTCCGGTATCGCAAGGCGGGTGGCTGCCGCACGCACCGTCCGCGTTGCCGCATAAAGCGGGCGAAGAGCCGCCCTTGGCGCTGGACCTACCTGCGTTGAACCGGATCCGCGAAGCATTCGCGGCGTCGGCGCGGCGTGCCGCACGGCTCGGCATCGACGGACTGGAAGTGCACGCGGCACACGGCTATCTGCTGCATCAGTTCCTCTCGCCGATCGCCAATCAACGCGACGACGAATACGGCGGCTCGCTCGAAAACCGCATGCGCTTTCCGCTTGAAATCTTCGATATCGTGCGTGCCGCATTTCCCGCCGACAAACCCGTCGGCGTACGTGTGTCGGCAACCGACTGGGTCGAAGGCGGCTGGACGCTCGCAGATACGATCGCGTTCGCGCAGGAGTTGAAAAAGCGCGGCTGCGACTGGATCGACGTGTCGTCGGGCGGCGTCTCGCCATTGCAGAAGATTCCGCTTGAACCGGGTTATCAGATCCCGTTCGCGAAGGCGGTCAAACAGGCCACAGGCCTCACTACCATCGGCGTGGGCCTGATCACGGACCCGTTGCACGCCGAGCAACTGATCGAAGCCGGCGACGCCGATCTGATCGCGTTGGCCCGCGCGTTGCTATACAACCCGCGTTGGCCGTGGCATGCCGCGGCGCAACTTGGCGCGACGGTCGAAGCACCGCCGCAGTACTGGCGCTCGCAGCCGCGCGAGCAAAAGGCACTGTTCGGCGACATTTCGTTCGGACAACGGTGAAATTGGCAGCCCATGCTGGGTGCGCGTCTTTTTGACGGTTGAACGAAGCCGTCTTGAGCGTGTACGATGCCGGTTGTGGCGCATGAGCGTCGCAGGTCGACGCGGCGCTCGCAAGGCGCCGCGTTTGCTATGCGCGTCAGAAAAAGCGGCGCGTCAGACGCGGGCATTTCTGGCGGCTGCCGATCTTCACCCCAAAGTTCTTCACAAGGATTCATTCAATGAGTTCACGCAGGATCGCCGTGCGCCGTTCGGGTGTGCACGGCAAAGGCGTGTTTGCCCTCGAACCGATTGCGGCCGGCGAGCGGCTGATCGAATACAAGGGCGAGCGGATCTCTTGGAAAGAAGCGTTGCGTCGTCATCCGCACAATCCGGCGGAACCGAATCACACGTTCTATTTCGCGCTCGACAGCGGCAAGGTGATCGACGGCAAAGTGAACGGCAATAGCGCACGCTGGATCAACCATTCCTGCGCGCCGAACTGTGAAGCCGAAGAGATCGACGGTCACGTGTACGTGCACGCGTTGCGCGATATCGCCGAGGGTGAGGAAGTCTTTTACGACTACGGCCTCGTGATCGACGCGCGTCAGACCAAGAAGCTCAAGAAGGAATATGAATGCCGTTGCGGCGCGCGCAAGTGCCGCGGCACGATGCTGGCGCCGCCGGAGAAGGAGAAGAGCGCGGGCAAGTCCGGGAAGTCGGCGAAAAAGGCCGGGACGACGGTGAAGAAAGCGAAGAAGAAATGAGATGCGGGCTGCCTGCGTCGATCGCGTTGGTGAACGCGCGAGGCAGCCCGTCGATTATCTGCACCGTCAGATATCCATCGGCGCCGAGTGCGCCGATTTTTTTACCGGCCGCTGTGGTTCGGGTTCTACCGCGGTCAGCACACTGATCGGCACGAGCGGAATCCGCACGATGAAACGTGCGCCGCCTTCCGGTGCGTCTTCGTAGTGCACGCTGCCGTGATGCAGCACCATGATGTCGTGAACGATCGCGAGGCCGAGACCGGCGCCGCTATCCACGCCCGCATCGCTCTGGCCGTCGCCGCGGAAAAACCGTTTGAAGAGATCGGCCTGCTGATTGTGCGGTACGCCCGGCCCGTTATCTTCAACGACGATCTCCGCCATGCGGATTTCGTCGATCACCGTTTGCGACACCGTCACCGTAATGCGGCCGCCATCGAAGCGCGACGGCGGCACATACTTCAGCGCGTTATCCAGCAGATTGGCGATCACTTCGTGCAGCAGCACGGGATTGCCGCGCGCCATCAAAGGATGGCCGTTGCTCGGATCATCCAGACGCTGGAAACCGAGGTCGACGTGGAACGTCAATGCACGCGGCACCCATTCCGCACCGGTATCGAACGCAAGCGCGGCCATGTCGACGTTGACGAAGCGAGCCGCCTGTTCTCCCGGCTCGGCGCGCGCGAGCGAAAGCAGTTGATTCGACAGCCGCACGGCTCGGTCGGCTGCGGCGCGTAGCTCACGCACCGCGGCCAGCGTTTGCTGCGGGTCGCGTGCAACGGCCGCCTGTTCCGCATGCAGCTTGACAGCGGTGAGCGGCGTGCGCAGCTGGTGCGCGGCGTCGGCGATAAATTTGCGCTGGCCGTCGAGCGCCGTTTTCAGACGGCCGAGCAATGCGTTCAGCGCGCCGGTCAGCGGCCGGATTTCGACCGGTACGTAGGTTTCATCGACCGGTTCGAGCGACGTGTGGGTTTGCCGGTTCAGCGAGTCCGCGAGATCGGTCAGCGGATTGAGCTGCTGATTGACCACGCGCCACACGATCACCCAGCCCGCCAGCAGCAGCAACAGCAGCGGCATCATGATCGCGACCAGAAACTCGGCGGCGATACGAAACCGGTGGTGTACCGGCTGGCCCACCTCGACGACGATCGGATTTCCGGTCGGCTGATCGACCCGCACCTGCGCCACGCGCACCGTCACGCCTTGATGCTGCGTTTCGAATACGTACGCGTAATGCATGCGCCGCACGCTCGTGCCTTGCAGCGGAAGATTGTGGTCGCCGGCAATTTCGGTTTCGCCGTTGCTGATCCGGTAGACGAGGTGCTCCACAGGATCCGAGAACATGGCTTGCGCGAGCGGCGGCACGGTGACTTTGGCGTTCGGACCGGCAATCTGGATCTGTTTGGAGATCGCGGTGGCGAGATCGGCGAGCGAACGGTCGACCACGTGCTGCGTGTACTGCCACGCTAGCCAGTAAGCGATCAGGCCGCTCATCAGCGCGAGCAGCGAAAGGGGAGCGGCGAGGCGCCGCAGCAGCGTGCGGCGCAGACTATTGGCGGCCGGCTGGGGCATGATCGAACGCGCGGGAAAAGGGCCACGGCGCAAGCACCGAAGGGCAACGGCGCAAGCACCGCAAAGTTTCGCCGGATGCCGGCGACTTGCGCAACGAGTGCGCGGCGCCGGCCCGGCGCCGTCAAGCCGCGATGGGACTCGCAGCCTTCATGACGATTATGCGGCCTGGCGGATTTCCTGCAACAGGTAACCGAAGCCACGCACCGTGACGATCTCGACACGGCAGCTTTCCAGCTTTTTACGGACCCGGTGCACGTAGACTTCGATCGCGGTGTCGCCGAGATCGCCGCCGAAATGCGTCAGATGGTCTTGCAGTTGCGCCTTGCTGACCACGCGGCCATGACGCAGCAGCAGCATTTCGAGCACCGCGAATTCACGCGGCGAGAGCTCGAGCGGCTTGTCGTCGTTGAAAATGCGGCGATCGACGCCCGACAGGCGCACACCGCCCAGCGACACTTCCGGACGCGGCATGTCGCCGTGCGGACCGCTGCGGCGCATCACCGCGCGAATGCGCGCTTCGAGTTCGGTGGGTTCGAACGGCTTCAGCATGTAGTCGTCGGCGCCGGAATTCAGACCTTGCACGCGGTCGTTCAGCTCGTCGCGCGCGGTGAGGATGATCACCGGCGTGTGACGATTGCTCTGACGAAAGCGCGAGAGCAGCGTCATGCCGTCGATGCCGGGCAGGCCCAGATCGAGGATCACCAGTTCGTGGCGATTTTGCGTCAGGGCCTGTTCGGCGAAAATGCCGTCATGGACCATGTCGACGGTGAAGCCGGCTTGTTCGAGACTGCTTTGGATGCCGCGTGCGATGGGGCGGTCATCTTCGATCAGAAGGAGTCGCATGGATTTCGCTCAAGTACAATGGGTTAGGCGTTTGGGCAAGCGGTTCGCCGGGGCGCCTGCTGCACAGGCAGCGTGCGGCGCGGCCGTACCGAACTGACACGAAGCGGCCACGAAGCAGGCATCGAGCGGCCTCGAAGCGCCTACTCAGCGCCCCCAGACCTGTCGCATCGCGCCAATCCCCCGAAAGGGCAAGAAAACTTTGAGAAGGCCCGGCGTTTTCTTGAGAGCGATCACGAAGTCATGTCCGAGATAAGCATTCACGAACTGGAAGCCGCAATCAACTTCTGGCGCGCCCGCTCACCTTCGAGCGGCGACGAACTCGTTCTGTGCAAGGAGGCAAGCGCGCTCTCCAAGCCGTATGCGCTGATGATTGTACAGCGTCAGCACACGCTATCACCGGATCGTTTGGATGCGGTTGCGAAGCTCGCGTGGGATTCTTACGTGCACCTTAAGAATAGCCTGTAGAACTGAAGGTTTGCACAGGGGATTACCTGCAATGCCCTTTCACGGCAGCCCGATTATTCGATGTTCGGCCATAAACACGCCTGAAATGCATCTGGCCGTCTGTATTACGCCGTAATACTGTCAATAAACGCGGCCAGTCTGATGTCCCGCTCGGTCACGCCGTTGGCCTCATGCGTGGAAAGCGTGATTTCCACCTTGTCGTACACGTTGAACCATTCCGGATGGTGATCCATTTCCTGCGCCTTGATTGCGACGCGCGTCATGAAGCCGAAGGCCTCGTTGAAGTCGGCGAATTTGAACTGGCGCTGGATTGCGTCGCGGCCCGTCGCGGCTTGCCAGCCGTGCAGCGCGGCGATCTGGGTGGCGCGTTCTTCTGAAGTCAGTTTATGAATCATGGTGCTACCTCGTTGGATCTGGACGGGCACGCCAGTGGGCGTGCGCATCCGCTATTTTTTCACGGATGCAGCCCGCCCGCTGCCGACCTGCCCGGCGTCGCCTGTCAGATATCGCCGTTTGCCAGCCAGCCTTCGCGCGACCCGCGTGTCATGACGCGATCGTGTTCGAGGACGTCGCCGGCCGCGAACGCCGGTTCGGCTGCCAGCCTTGCCAGCAGCGGCGCGAAATCGGTTTGCGCCACGTTGAACAGTTGCGCGAAGTCGTCGATCACGAAGTAGGTCTTCTGGAACGTGTCGATGCGGTAGCGGGTGCGCATCACGCGTTCGAGGTCGAAGCCAAGGCGGTTCGGCGCGGCGCTTTGCTGGCTGTAGAGCGTTTCCCCCTTGCTCGACACGATTCCCGCGCCATAGATCCTCACGCCGTTCGGACTTGCCGTGTCGCGGATCAGGCCGAACTCCACCGTGTACCAGTAGAGCCGCGCGAGCAGCGGCAGCGCGCCGGCGTCGTTGGCGGCGAGCGCGGCGCGGCCATACGCGTGCATGTAGTCGGCGAAAACCGGGTTGATCAGCAGCGGCACGTGGCCGAACAGATCGTGAAAACAATCCGGCTCCTGCAAATAATCGAGTTGATCCGGCCGGCGCATCCACCAGGTCACGGGAAAACGGCGATTCGCCAGATGCTCGAAGAACACCTGGTCCGGCACGAGGCCGGGCACGGCGACTATCTGCCAGCCGGTGGCGGGCGTGAGCTTCGCATTGATTTCGTCGAAAGTGGGTACGCGGTCGGCCGGCATGCCGATGCATTCGACACCCGCGAGAAACTCGTCACAGACGCGCCCTTTGAGCAGCGCCGTCTGGCGCGCGTAAAGCTGTTGCCATACCGCGTGGTCGACCGCGCCGTAGCGTTCGGTCGGTTGGTCGATGGTGAAATCGGCGCGGGTTTCGAGTCCGGCGTCGAATTGCTCTTTCAGTTTGGCGGTATTGGCGATGGACATGATGCAGCGCTCGACGGCGACGGCAGGTGAATCGGTGATGCAAGTGTAGAGCGGTGCGTATGCGGAAAGGGCGCAAAGACAGCGTTCCGTCGCTCAGTTATGCAATAATCGTGCATCAAATGGCTATTCAATGCGGATATTCGACATGTTAGAACTGGATCACTTCGATCTTGCGCTACTGGAGGTGCTTCAGCGCTTCGGCCGGGCAACCCATCAGCAACTGGCCGAGCAGGTGCCGCTGTCACCGTCGCAGATTGGACGGCGCTTGCAGCGTCTGGAACAGATGGGCGTGGTGGACGGCTATCGCGTCGTGTTGCGGCCGGAAAAGCTCGGGCTCGGCGTGACCGCGTTCACCAGTCTGAAATTGAAGCACCACGGCGACTCGATCATCGAGCAATTCCAGCAACAGATCGACGTGCTGCCTGAAGTGCTCGAATGTCATGCCGTGGTGGGCGACGCCGACTATCTGTTGCGCATCGTCGCGCCCGATCTGAATTATCTGTCGACGTTCGTGATGAAGAAGCTGATGCGTGTGCCGGGCGTCGATAGCGTGCGCTCGAATATCGTGCTCACTACCTTCAAGCGCAACGGACCATTGCCGCTCGGTCATCTGTCGCCGGGTACAGCCGCCGCTTGATGTGGCGGCATGAGGGCGGCGCCGCTCGCGCGGAGTCCGCCCCGCGGCGCATCGCGCCCTGGTTCTACGCCGCTTGCTTCGGCTCGCTGTCCGGGCTCAGCAGATCGACGTAGGCCACCGCCACCAGATCCGATTCCGGTACGCCGAGCGTGGCGAACATGGCATGTGCTTCGGCGTGGCCGCCTTCTTCGTCGTCGTCCTGGGCAAGCACGACTTCGAGTTCGACGAAGTCGCCCAAACCGTCCACCCGGTCCAGATGGATTCGCGTGCGCCCGGTCAGATACACATGCCGTTCCTTGGTGACGATGCCGCGCGTGGTCAGCGCGGTGGCAAGCAGCGCGTGCATGGCTTCCGGGTTGGTCACCGGGCTGCGCGTGTAATAGGAGGCCTTCGGGCCGTCGCGGTCGTCGCGCTGGTAGAAGATCAGTTCAGCCGGCGTGCCGTCGTCGAACTGGCGCAGCTTCAGGCGGCCACGCGGCACGTCGTAGAAAAAGTCCTGTTGGCGGAAGATCAGCGGAGCGTCCGGCGCGAGCTGCGCCGCGCGTTCGCGGAGTTGCTCGAAATGCTGGGCGCGGGCTTTGATTTCAATGTTGCGTGCCATGTCAGGCTCCTGTCGAAGGATGGAGTGGTCGGCGACTTCCGGTGTTGCCGGGGCGAAGCTGCCGGGAAGGACAAAGTCAAGCGGAATGGAAAACGATGCGGGGCCGGCGCATGAGCGCGAACCCTCAATCTAACAAAAAGGGCGTGACGGTGTGGTTTCAGATGCGGGGTAGATGGACGCGGTGGGCGATCGTGCTCATAGACGGGAGCCAGCGAAGGCGCTGCGCAAGGAGACAGCGAGGAGGACCGCAGCGGTTTGCGGCCATCATGAGAACGGCTCATATCGCTCGCCTGGCGGTCTTTAGCGCCCAGACGGCATGTCGCGCTTCACCCGGCAGCCGTTCGCGTACCGTTCAAGTCGCCCATTGCTGCTCGATCAGCTTCAGCGCCGCCGCAATCGCCGGTTCCTCCTTGCGCTGCGCGAGCGTGACGAAGCTGAGCTGGGTCGGCACCGTCACGCCTTCCACGATGGTCAGCGCGTGCGCATGCGCTTCGGCGATCGCAGTGGCGTCGCGTGCGAGCGTGAGACCCACGCCGGACTTCACCAGGTCGAGCATCGACGGCTCCTGATCCACTTCCGCCACCTTGATGGGCTTGACCCCGGCCTCGTCGAAGCAGCGCGACAACAAGCGGTTATGCGCCGACGCGGGCGGTGTCCAGATCCACGGCAGGGCGGCGAGCGAACGCCAGTCGCGCGCGCCTTTGACGCGGTCTTTCCAGCCGGCCGGCGCCAGCACGCGATACTGGAACTGAGTGAGCGTGACGGCATGAAACGCGGGGCCCTCGCGCGGTTCGTCTTCGGACGGCAGGCCGATGTAGTAGCCGACATCCAGTTCACCCGCGCGAACCTGATCCAGCACCCAGCCCGACATGCCATGACGCAAGGCCGTTTCGATGCGCGGCCAGGTTTCCACCAGTTGCTTCAGAAAACCGCCGAGGCGCAGAAACGCCGGGTCGAGGATCGTGCCGATCCGCAATCGTCCGCGCACTTCGTGGCGCAGCGATTGCGCGGCCCGCTGCACGTCGCTCGCCGCGCCGAGCGCGCGCTCGGCGTGCGGCAGCAGCGCCTGGCCGTCGCGCGTGAGCGAGAGCCCGTGCGAAGTCCGCGTGAACAGCGTCACGCCGAGCGTCTCCTGCAAATGCTTGATTTGCAGGCTGACGGCGGGTTGGGTCAGGTGAAGCTGCACTGCGGCACGCGTGAGGTTGCCCTCGCGTGCCACGGTGACGAACGCCCGGAGCAGAGTCAGATCCATGCCCTGATATTAGCGCGCCTTATGATGCAGTTGAGCATTACTCATTGGATTTGTCGACCGGAAGCGCCGTACGCTTCACCTTCAGCACGCCTTGATCGAGCCGTGGGCGCAGGGGCGGAAGACTTCTCAGGAAAGAGGACAACATGAGCGAGACATATCAGGACGAAGCCGTGCGCAGCACGAAGAGCGCAAGTGCGCTGACACATTTCATCAACGGCAAGACCGTCGAAGGCACGAGCGGGCGCTTCGGCGACGTCTTCAATCCTGCGCAAGGCAGCGTGAGCGCACGCGTGCCGCTCGCGAGCGTCGCGGAAGTGGATGCAGCCGTCGCCGCGGCCAAAGACGCGTTTGCCGCATGGAGCGAAACCGCGCCGATCAAGCGGGCGCGTGTCCTGTTCAGGTTCAAGGAACTGCTCGACCGTCACCACGACGAACTCGCGGAACTGATCACGCGTGAGCACGGCAAGGTGTTTTCGGACGCGAAGGGCGAAGTGATGCGCGGCATCGAAATCGTCGAATTCGCATGCGGCATTCCGAATCTGTTGAAGACCGACTTCACCGATCAGATCGGCGGCGGCATCGACAACTGGAATCTGCGTCAGCCGCTCGGTGTGGTGGCCGGCATTACGCCCTTCAATTTTCCGATGATGGTGCCGTGCTGGATGTTCCCCGTCGCGATTGCGTGCGGCAACACATTCGTGCTGAAACCGTCGGAGCGTGATCCGTCCTGTTCGAGCCGGCTTGCCGAATTGTTGAAGGAGGCCGGTTTACCGGATGGCGTCTTCAACGTCGTGCACGGCGACAAGGTCGCGGTCGATGCGCTGCTCGTGCATCCGGACGTCAGCGCATTGTCGTTTGTCGGTTCGACGCCCATCGCCGAATACATCTACACGGAAGGCACGAAGCACGGCAAGCGTGTGCAGGCTTTGGGCGGAGCGAAGAATCATCTGGTGGTGATGCCCGACGCGGATCTCGATCAGGCGGTCGACGCGTTGATCGGCGCGGCCTACGGCTCGGCGGGCGAGCGCTGCATGGCGATTTCGGTGGCCGTCGCCGTCGGACATATCGCCGATGACCTGGTCGAGCGGCTCACACCGCGCGTGAAGAGCCTGAAGATTCTCAACGGCATGGAGTCGGATGCCGAGATGGGACCGTTGGTCACGGCGGTGCATCGCGAGAAAGTGGTGGGCTATATCGATTCCGGCGTTGCGGCGGGCGCGAAGCTGGTTGTCGATGGACGAGGCCATCAGGTCAGCGGCCACGAGAAGGGTTTCTTTCTCGGCGGCACGTTGTTCGACAATGTCTCGACCGACATGAAGATTTATCGCGAGGAGATTTTCGGACCTGTGCTCTGTGTGGTGCGTGTGCCGGATTTTGCTTCGGCGGTGGAACTCATCAACGCGAATGAGTTTGCCAACGGCGTGTCGCTGTTCACGTCCGATGGCGGCATCGCTCGCGCATTCTCGCGACAGATCCAGATCGGCATGGTAGGCATTAACGTACCGATTCCCGTGCCGATGGCGTGGCATTCGTTTGGCGGCTGGAAAAAGTCCCTCTTCGGCGACCATCATGCGTATGGTGAAGAGGGCGTGCGGTTCTACACCCGCTACAAGAGCATCATGCAGCGCTGGCCGGACAGCATCGCCAAGGGTGCCGAGTTCACCATGCCGGTGGCCAAGTAGCGTGACGTAGTAGCGGAACAGACGACGAACCCGCGGAAAGAAGGCAAAAAACAATCAGAGCCTAACGGCGCGGTTGCATGGCGACCATGCAACCGATCGCCAAAAAAAGCTTAGGAGACTGAACAATGAGCTATACCGACACGACGCCCGAGACTGCCCGGCGGCTCGAAGGCGAGTTCGACTACATCATCGTGGGCGCGGGGACGGCGGGCTGTGTGCTGGCCAATCGCCTGACCGAAGATCCGGACGTGCAGGTGTTGCTGCTCGAGGCAGGCGGCAAGGACGATTACCACTGGATTCACGTGCCGGTCGGCTACCTCTATTGCATCGGCAATCCGCGTACGGACTGGCTTTACAAAACACAGTCCGAACCCGGGCTCAATGGCCGCGCGCTTTCGTATCCACGCGGACGCGTATTAGGCGGTAGTTCGTCCATCAACGGCATGATCTACATGCGTGGTCAGCGCGAAGACTACGATGAATGGGCGCGCGTCACCAACGACTCATCCTGGTCCTGGAACTCGGTGCTGCCGGTCTTCAGGCGTAGCGAAGATCATTACGCCGGCGCGAGCGAATCGCATGGCGCGGGCGGGCCGTGGCGCGTCGAGAAACAGCGGTTGAAATGGAAAATTCTCGAAGAGTTTTCGCGCGCCGCGCAAGAGGCCGGTATTCCCGCCACCGACGACTTCAACCGCGGCGACAATACCGGCGTCGGCTACTTCGACGTCAATCAGAAACGCGGCATTCGCTGGAATGCATCGAAGGCATTTTTGCGTCCCGCACTCAAGCGGCCGAATCTCACGGTCATCACCGGCGCGCACACGCAGCGCGTGGTATTCGAAGGACGCCGTTGCACGGGCGTCGAATATCGCGGCGACAATACGGACTATCTGGCCAAAGCTCGCTGTGAAGTGATCCTGAGCTCAGGAGCTGTCAACTCGCCGCAATTGCTCGAACTGTCCGGCATCGGCAATGGCGCGCGTCTGCAGAACCTGGGCATCGAGGTCGTCAACGATCTGCGTGGCGTCGGAGAAAACCTGCAGGACCATTTGCAATTGCGCATGGCCTACAAAGTCGACGGCGTACGCACGCTCAACACCGCGTCCGCGCATTGGTGGGGCAAGCTGATGATCGGCCTGCAGTACGCGCTGTTCCGAAGCGGCCCCATGTCGATGTCGCCGTCGCAACTCGGCGCGTTTGCCAGGTCCGATCCGAATGATCGCTCGCTCACGCGGCCCGACCTCGAATATCACGTCCAGCCGCTTTCGCTCGATCGTTTCGGCGAACCACTGCATCGGTTCAATGCGTTCACCGCGTCGGTGTGCCAGTTGCGGCCCACTTCGCGCGGCAGCATTCACATCGAATCGGCCGATGCTTCAGCGCCGCCGTTGATCGCACCGAACTATCTCTCCACCGATTACGATCGGCACGTTGCCGCCAACGCACTGCGTCTCACGCGTCGCATTGCCGCGGCGCCGGCGCTTGCACGCTATCGTCCGCAAGAGATCTTGCCGGGCATCCAGTACCAGACCGAAGAAGAGTTGCAGCAGGCTGCCGGCGCGGTCGGCACGACCATCTTCCATCCGGTCGGCACCTGCCGCATGGGTACGACCGACGATCCAGGCGCGGTGGTCGACAACCGGCTACGGGTTATCGGTGTTGACGGACTGCGCGTGGTCGATGCATCTGTCATGCCGACCATCACCTCGGGCAACACCAATTCGCCCACGCTGATGATCGCGGAGCGCGCCAGCGACATGATCCGCGAGGATCGCCGTGCGCGCGTGGCCGGCGGTTCCGTGGCGCAAACCAACCCAGCGCCTTCCGTATTCGCAGTGTGACAATTGACATGCGACGCGCATGAGATAGACGCCCGCCCTGCACGGCGGGCATCTCGTGCGCACGGCCATGTTCGGGACGGGCATCATCCACTAAGTGCAAATCCCAATGAATGCGCTGCATCATTGGCGCGACAATGGCAGCCATGCTGCGTGCCGCCCCAAGGATTACCGTCCGCATTGGTGCAGCACGCCAACGAGCGTGCACGGGGTGCCGCCGTCAAAAAAAGTCGCGCGGCGGTTCGCGCGGAAGATCGTAATGCTTCGCCTTACTCCGTATGGAAGGGAACATGATTCTCGGCGATACGATTCTCGAAACGCGCGGCCTCACCCGTGAGTTCAAAGGCTTTATCGCCGTGAACGGTGTGAACCTGCGCGTGCGCCGTGGCTCGATCCATGCGCTGATCGGCCCTAATGGGGCAGGCAAGACCACCTGCTTCAATCTGCTCACCAAATTTCTCGAACCCACTGCGGGTCAGATCGTTTTCAACGGTATCGACATCACGGGCGAGCGGCCCGCGCAGATCGCACGGCGCGGCATCATCCGCTCGTTCCAGATTTCCGCTGTCTTTCCGCATCTGACGGCATTGCAAAATGTGCGCATCGGCCTGCAGCGGCAACTGGGCACGGCATTCCATTTCTGGAAGAGCGAGCGCACGCTGCGCCAACTCGATGATCGTGCAATGGATCTGCTCACGCAGGTCGGTTTGACCGATTTCGCCGATGTATTGACGGTCGAGCTTTCCTACGGCCGCAAGCGCGCGCTGGAAATCGCCACTACGCTCGCGATGGAGCCGGAACTCATGCTGCTCGACGAGCCGACGCAAGGCATGGGCCATGAAGACGTCGATCGCGTGACGGCGCTGATCAAAAAAGTATCGAGCGGCCGCACGATCCTGATGGTCGAGCACAACATGAATGTGATCGCCGGCATCTCCGACACGATTACCGTGCTGCAACGGGGCGAAGTGCTCGCCGAAGGCAGTTACGCCGAGGTGTCGAAGAATCCGCTCGTGATGCAAGCCTATATGGGCAGCGCGGACGCGGCGCTCGCCGGAGCCCACGCATGAATACGATTGCCGAGCGTGAAAGCCTCGAAGTGAGCGGCACGGACGGCGCCGCTCCCGCGCTGGACATCAAGGGATTGCAGGCGTGGTACGGAGAGTCCCACATTCTGCATGGCGTCGATCTGACGGTGAACCGCGGCGAAGTCGTCACGCTGCTGGGCCGCAACGGCGCGGGGCGGACCACTACGCTGCGCGCCATCATGGGCCTGACCGGACGGCGCACCGGCTCGATCCGCATTGGCGGACGTGAAACCATCGATCTGCCCACGCATCGCATCGCGCATTGCGGCATTGGTTACTGTCCGGAAGAGCGCGGCATTTTTTCGAGTCTCTCATGCGAGGAAAACCTGCTGTTGCCGCCGCCCGTCGGGGACAAGGCGCACATGATGTCGCTCGAAGAGATTTATTCGATGTTTCCGAATCTGCATGAACGCCGCATGAGCCAGGGTACGCGGCTCTCGGGCGGCGAACAGCAGATGCTCGCGGTGGCGCGCATTCTGCGCACCGGTGCGAGCCTGCTGCTGCTCGACGAAATCTCGGAAGGGCTCGCGCCTGTCATCGTTCAGGCACTGGCACGCATGATCATGACGCTCAAGGCGCGCGGCTATACCGTGGTGATGGTCGAGCAGAATTTTCGCTTTGCCGCGCCGCTTGCCGATCGCTTCTACGTGATGGAGCACGGCGCGATTGTCGAGCACTTCGGGGCGAGCGAGCTCGAAACCAAGATGCCGATCCTGCACGATCTTTTGGGCGTATAAAAAAACGCCTGAATGCCTCTGATAACCACAAGCGAAGAAACCAGGAGACAGGAATGAAAAAGAACCCACTCGCGCGGCTTGCCACACTTTGTTTCGCGGTCGCCGCCGGCGCCGCCTTGACGATGGGCAGCGCGCAAGCGGCTGACGACTCGGTGAAGATCGGCTTCATCACCGACATGTCGGGTCTGTATGCGGATATCGACGGCCAGGGCGGCCTCGAAGCGATCCGCATGGCAGTGGCGGACTTCGGCGGCAAGGTGAACGGCAAGCCGATCACCGTGGTCTACGCCGATCACCAGAACAAGGCAGACATCGCGGCCTCGCGCGCACGCGAGTGGTTCGATCGCGACGGGGTGGATATGCTGATCGGCGGCACGAACTCGGCAACGGGTTTGTCGATGAACACCGTGGCCGGCGAAAAGAAGAAGGTGTATATCAGCATCGGCGCGGGCGCCGACACGCTCACCAACGAGCAATGCACGCCGTACACGATCCACTACGCGTATGACACCACGGCGCTGGCCAAGGGCACGGGTTCGGCGGTGACGAAGCAGGGCGGCAAGACCTGGTACTTCCTCACGGCCGACTATGCGTTCGGCAAGGCGCTCGAGAAGAACACGTCGGACGTGGTGAAGGCGAACGGCGGCCAGGTACTCGGCGCGGTGCGCCATCCGCTGTCGGCGTCCGACTTCTCGTCGTTCCTGCTGCAGGCGCAGGCGTCGAAGGCGCAGATTCTCGGCCTCGCGAATGCGGGCGGCGACACGATCAACTCGATCAAGGCGGCCAAGGAATTCGGCATCACCAAGACGATGAAGCTCGCCGCGCTGCTGGTGTTTATCGACGATATCCATAGCCTGGGCCTCGAAACCACCCAGGGTCTCGTGCTGACGGACAGCTGGTACTGGAACAAGGACGCCACGACTCGCAAGTGGGCGGAGCGCTACTTCGACAAGACAAAGAAGATGCCGTCGAGCCTGCAGGCGGCCGACTACTCGGCGACCATCACTTATCTGAATGCGGTGAAGGCGGTGGGTTCGACCGACTCCGACAAGGTGATGGCGCAACTGAAGAAGACGAAGATCGACGACTTCTACGCGAAGGGCTACATCCGTCAGGACGGCAGCATGATCCACGACATGTATCTGATGCAGGTGAAGACGCCGGCCGAATCCAAGGAGCCGTGGGACTACTACAAGATCACCGCGACGATCCCTGGCGAGCAGGCGTTCACGACCAAGGCTGAAACCCGCTGCGCCTTGTGGAAATAAGCGCCGGTTGGTAACCAGACAGCCAGCTGTCCTGCTACTGGCGGGCGATACATAGTGCCGCGTTGGTACACAGACCGCTGGCAAACCGTTTCACATGCCGCGCGCGATTGGCGTCGCTGCCGCTGATCGCGCGCCGGCCGGATCGTGCGTGACCGATCTCACCTTGGTGATGGGTTAGGGCTTCAATGGAAATCTTTGGCGTTCCGCTACCGGCGATGCTGAGCCAGCTGTTGCTGGGGCTCGTGAACGGCTCGTTCTACGCAATTCTGAGTCTCGGGTTGGCGGTGATCTTCGGCTTGCTCAACGTGATCAATTTCGCGCATGGCGCGTTGTTCATGCTGGGCGCCATGCTCGCGTGGATGGGCTTTTCGTATTTCGGCCTGCCGTACTGGGTGATGCTCGTGCTGGCGCCGCTGATCGTCGGGCTGTTCGGCATGGCGATCGAACGCTCGATGCTGCGCTGGCTCTACAAGCTCGACCATCTATATGGGCTTTTGCTGACCTTCGGGCTCACGCTGGTGGTGGAGGGCGTGTTCCGTTCCATCTACGGTTCCTCCGGCCAGCCGTACGACGTGCCGTCGGCGCTTTCCGGCGCCACCAATCTCGGCTTCATGTTCCTGCCGAACTATCGCGCGTGGGTCGTGGTGGCTTCGCTGGCGGTGTGCTTCGCGACGTGGTTCGTGATCGAGAAGACGCGTCTCGGCGCGTATCTGCGCGCCGGCACCGAAAACCCGAAGCTCGTCGAAGCGTTCGGCATCAACGTGCCGCTGATGATCACGCTCACCTACGGCTTCGGCGTCGCGCTGGCGGCATTTGCGGGCGTGCTCGCCGCGCCGGTGATCCAGGTCTCGCCGCTGATGGGGCAGCCGATGATCATCACGGTGTTTGCGGTGGTCGTGATCGGCGGCATGGGGTCGATCATGGGCTCGATTCTTACCGGCTTGATGCTCGGCGTGATCGAGGGACTGACGCGCGTGTTTTACCCGGAAGCGTCGGCGACCGTCGTCTTCGTGATCATGGCGCTCGTGTTGCTGGTGCGCCCGGCGGGTCTCTTCGGCAAGGAAAAATGATGCAGAGAAAAGTGCTCTACGGTCTGCTGCTGATCGTGCTTCTCGCGGTGCCCGTGCTCGGCATCTATCCGCTCTTCGTGATGAAGGTGATGTGTTTTGCGCTGTTCGCGGCGGCGTTCAATCTGCTGATCGGCTATACCGGATTGCTGTCGTTCGGCCACGCCATGTTTCTCGCCTCGGCCGGCTATGTCACGGGCTACGCGATGCAGACGCTCGGCTTCTCGCCGGAGCTCGGCGTGCTGGCCGGCACGGCGGCGGCCACCTTGCTCGGGCTGATTGTGGGCATCTTCGCGATTCGCCGCCAGGGCATCTACTTCGCGATGGTCACGCTGGCGCTCGCGCAGATGGTCTACTTCGTGTTCCTGCAGGCGCCGTTCACGCATGGTGAGGACGGTCTGCAAGGCGTGCCCCGCGGCAAACTGTTTGGCGTGCTGGATCTCTCGTCCGATACGGCGCTGTACTTCGTCGTGCTAGCCGTGATGGTGCTGGCGTTCCTGCTGATCGTGCGGATCGTGCATTCGCCGTTCGGACAGGTGCTGGTGGCAATCAAGGAGAACGAACCGCGCGCGGTGTCGCTCGGCTACGATACGGATCGCTTCAAGCTGCTTGCCTTTATCCTGTCGGCGGGGATCGCCGGTCTCGCGGGTTCGCTCAAGGTGCTGGTGCAAGGGTTCGAAACGTTGAGCGACGCGTACTGGACCATGTCGGGTCTGGTGATCCTGATGACGCTCGTCGGTGGCATGGGCACGCTGTTCGGACCGTTGCTCGGCGCGGCGTTGATCGTCGCACTGGAGGACCGGCTCGGCGATTTCGGCGCGGCGCTCGCGTCGTCGACGGGCGTGGAGTGGTTCCGCTCGCTGGGGGAATCGGTGACCATCGTGACCGGCGTCATTTTCATTGCGTGCGTGCTGGCGTTCAGGCGCGGCATTGTCGGCGAAATCATCGCGCGAGTGCGGCCGCTGCGGGCCTGACGCACGGTGAAATGCGCAATTGCTTCGGTATCCGATATAGCGTGGCGTCCTTGATACGGTGAAGCCGGGGCGTGTCTTTGTCGAGGCGTCCGGTGGGGCGGGCCAGGATGCGCAAACGTGCCCCAATTCAGTGCCGCAGTGCACCACTAGGGTAATTGCTAGTTGTAGTAGAGCGGGTGCTCATTTAATCTTCATGCAGTTCTGATGCACCACGAATTTTGCAGGTGGAGAACGAGGAGACAATGAGGCACTCAGTGCCCAGACGAAAGCGCTGTTGGATTGATATCCAACAGCGCTTTTTATTTGTGCTTCCGGTTATTGGCGACTCGAATTCCGCGCTAATTCGGTGCGCCTTTTTTATTCGTCGAACGTGTCTCTATTTCGCACGGCACAACCCTGCAAAACGCTTGCAGCGCGGGGCTTTCGTCCGCTAAACTCGCTATTCACCGACCGCTTGGTCGGGATTTAAATCCAAAGATTTGGATTCGAATGAATAACGGGGTAGACAGAGGAGCGGAATGAAGTCGGCATTGCGTTGGATCAGCGCGGCATTGGTCGCCACCGGAATGACTGCGGCATGGAGCGGCCATGCATTCGCGGACGTGAAAATCGGCGTGACCGTCTCGGCAACGGGGCCTGCCGCGTCGCTCGGTATTCCGGAAAAGAACACGATTGCGCTGCTGCCTAAAGAAGTAGCGGGCCAGAAAATCGAGTACATCGTGCTCGACGACGCCACCGATTCGACTCAGGCCGTCAAGAACACGCGCAAGCTCACCAGCGAAGATCACGTGGATGCGTTGATCGGCTCGACCGTGGTGCCGAACTCGCTGGCCATGATCGACGTCGCCGCCGAAACTACCACGCCCATGATTTCGATGGCCGCTGCGGCGAGCATCGTCGAGCCGATGGATGCGAAGCGCGCGTGGGTCTTCAAGACGCCGCAGAACGACATTCTCATGGCCACCGCGATCGCGCAGCATATGTCGAATCACGGCGTGAAGACGGTCGCGTTCATCGGTTTCTCGGACGCTTACGGCGAGAGCTGGTTCAAGGAATTCGGCAAGGCTGCGGATCTCGCGAAGATCAGGATCGTCGCGAACGAACGTTTCGCGCGTAATGACGCGTCGGTGACCGGCCAGGTGCTGAAAGTCATGTCGCAGAACCCGGATGCGGTGCTGATCGCGGGCGCGGGCACGCCGGCCGCGCTGCCGCAGAAAACGCTCAAGGAGCGCGGCTACAAGGGCAAGTACTATCAGACGCACGGCGTCGCCAATAACGACTTTCTGCGCGTGTGCGGCAAGGATTGCGAAGGTACATATTTGCCGGCCGGCCCGTTGCTCGTTGCCGATCAACTGCCCGATTCGAATCCGGTGAAAAAGAGCGCGCTCGCCTATAAGCATGCGTATGAAACCGCTTACGGCGCCGGCTCGGTGTCCACCTTCGGCGGCCACGCATGGGACGCGGGCCTGCTGCTGCGACGCGCGATTCCGCTGGCGCTGAAGAAGGGCCAGCCGGGCACGCCTGCGTTCCGCGAGGCGCTGCGTGCAGCGCTGGAAAACACCAGAGACATGCCCGCGTCGCACGGCATCTTCAACATGAGCGCGAACGACCACTCCGGTCTCGACCAGCGGGCGCGCGTCATGGTGGAGATTGTCGGCGGCAAGTGGAAGTTGTCCGGCGACTGAGCGAAGGCGAAGCGATACGGATCCCCATTAAAAAAGACGCGTGCGGTTGACGCGTCTTTTTTATTGTCCGCATCGCGTGAAAAAGTGTGGTTCCGCGGCTTCAGGACAAACCCGCATTTGGGTGACGGTCTATTGACCGTCGATCGCGCAGAACGCAATACTACTAACATGTTAGTGTTTTGTTTCGCAGGATATCGCAGCAGTTTGCAGTCGTAGTACGCAGCAGGAAGGTGACCCCCAGGCGGTAAAAGCATTCGCGCCGAGCAGGGAAAACCATGCTTGGCACGCCGGAACCCTATAACTAGATTCAGACACCCGGCCCTGAGCCGATTACAGATACGCGCTTCAAAGCGTTCGGAGACTTGCAATGAAAAAGACAAAGCAATGGGTACGCACCGGCATTGCCGTGGCGTTGATGTGCGGCGCGGGCGCGGCATTCGCCCAGGTGAAAATCGGCGTCACGCTTTCCACGACGGGGCCGGCTGCTTCGCTCGGGATTCCTGAAAAGAACACGATTGCGCTGCTGCCGAAAGAGATCGGCGGCAAGACCGTGCAGTACATCATTCTCGACGACGCATCGGACACCGGCAAAGCCGTGCAGAACACGCGCAAGCTGATCGACGAAGATCACGTCGACGCGATCATCGGTTCGACCGTTACGCCGAATTCGCTCGCCATGCTCGACGCGGCTGCCGAAGGCAAGACGCCGGTGATCTCGCTGGCGGCATCGGCGGCGATCATTTCGCCGATGGACGCAAAGCGCGCATGGGCCTTCAAACCGCCGCAAAACGACAGCCTGATGGCTGACGCTATCGCCGACTATATGGAGCATCACGGCGTGAAAACGGTGGGCTTCATCGGCTTCGCGGATGCGTACGGCGACGGCTGGAACAACGTCTTCACCGCCGCTGCCGCCGCGCACAACCTGAAGATCGTCTCCAACGAGCGCTTTAATCGCACCGACGCATCGGTGACGGGCCAGGTGTTGAAGACGATGGGCGCCAACCCCGACGCGGTGCTGATCGCGGGCGCGGGCACGCCGTCGGCGTTGCCGGCCAAGACGCTCAAGGAGCGCGGCTACAAGGGCAAGGTCTACCAGACGCACGGCGTCGCGAATAACGACTTCCTGCGTGTGTGCGGCAAGGATTGCGAAGGCGAATTCCTGCCGGCCGGTCCGATCCTCGTGGCCGATCAGTTGCCGGCATCGAACCCGGTGAAGAAGTCGTCGGAAGCCTACAAGGCGGCGTACGAGAAAGCCTATGGCGCAGGCTCGGTGGCGACGTTCGGCGGCCACGCATGGGACGCCGGCCAGATGCTGCAGGCGGCGATCCCTGTCGCGCTGAAGACTGCGCAGCCGGGCACCGAAGCGTTCCGCGTGGCGCTGCGCGGCGCACTTGAGAACATCAAGGAGCTGCCGGTCTCGCACGGCATCATGAACACCACGACGACCGACCACAACGGCCTCGACAAGCGTGCACGCGTGATCGTGCAGATCGTCGATGGCAAGTGGAAGCTGCAGAACGACTAAAAACAAAAACGGTACGCGCCTCTCGCGCAACGTGCGGCATGTGACGCCGCATTGCCATTCTGTTCGATGACAATGGCACCGACCGCCGCGCCGTGTTCCGGCGCGGCGGTTGCCTTTTCTGACATTGCGGGTCGATGGACGGCCGCTGGTTTTGCCGCCCCGACTGTTTCCCGGTTTCGATTTCGACGCTTCAGGACGAGGAAGTATGGATCTATCAATTGCGGCGATCCTCGCGCAGGACGGCATCACTACCGGCGCGATCTACGCGCTGCTCGCGCTTGCGCTGGTGCTGGTGTTTTCCGTGACGCGGGTGATCTTCATCCCGCAGGGGGAGTTTGTTTCGTACGGCGCGTTGACGCTCGCCGCACTGCAGACACAGAAATTTCCGGCTACCTGCTGGCTGCTGATGGCGATGGGCGCGGCCTGCTTCGTCGTCGAAATAGCGGGGCTGGTGCGGCATGCCGAACGGCGCCGGCATGCAGCTCGCACGCTGGTCATGCTGGTCGGCAAATACCTGCTGTTTCCGATCGCGGTCTACGCGCTGACGCAGGGCGTTTTCATGCAGCCGCTGCCGATGGTCGCGCAGATCGCGTTGACGCTGCTGATCGTGATTCCGATGGGGCCGTATGTCTACCGGCTTGCGTATGAGCCGATCGCGGAGGCGTCCACGCTGCTGCTGCTGATTGTGGCGGTGGCGGTCCATTTCGCGATGGTCGGCCTCGGTCTCGTGATGTTCGGAGCCGAGGGTTCGCGCACCACCGCGTTTTCCGACGCGACCTTCAACCTCGGCAGCCTGTCGATCTCCGGGCAGAGCTTGTGGGTCGTCGGCACAGCGGTCGTGTTGATCGGCGCGCTTTATCTGTACTTCGACCGCTCGATCTCCGGCAAGGCGTTGCGCGCGACATCGGTGAACCGGCTCGGCGCGCGGCTCGTCGGCATCGGCACGACGCAGGCGGGGCGCCTCGCGTTCACGCTGGCGGCGGGCCTCGGTGCGCTGTGTGGCATCCTCGTCGCACCCTTGACCACCATCTACTACGACTCGGGCTTCCTGATCGGTTTGAAGGGCTTCGTGGGGGCCATTATCGGCGGCCTTGTCAGCTATCCGCTGGCGGCCGCGGGCTCGATCCTGGTCGGTCTGCTGGAGTCGTATTCGTCGTTCTGGGCGAGCGCTTACAAGGAAGTGATCGTGTTCACGCTGATCATCCCGGTGCTGCTCTGGCGCAGTCTTGCCAGCCCGCACACCGAAGAGGACGAGGAGTGATGCGATGAAAAGGATCATGCAAAACAAATTCTTCTGGTTGTTCCTCGTGGTGCTGTTCGCGCTGCCGGTGCTGCCGCAACCGATTCACGTGCCTGAGTACTGGGTGACGCTGCTCAACTACATCGGCCTGTATTCGATCGTGGCGATCGGCCTGGTGCTCCTGACCGGCATCGGTGGGATGACGAGTTTCGGCCAGGCCGCGTTTGTCGGCATCGGCGCTTATGCAACCGCGTATCTGACGACGCAATACGGCATCTCGCCGTGGTTCGCGCTGATCGTGGGCGTGGTGGTGACTGCGTTGATCGCGTTGATGCTCGGGCTGGTGACGATGCGTCTGTCCGGGCACTTTCTGCCGCTCGGTACGATTGCCTGGGGGCTCGCGCTGTTCTACCTGTTCGGCAATCTGGAAATGCTCGGCAAGTACGACGGCATCAATGGAATTCCGGTGCTGAATGTTTTTGGTATTAACCTGGAGTCCGGCCGCCATATCTATTACCTGATCTGGGTGGTGGTGCTCGGCGCGGTGATTTCTGTTCAGAATCTGCTTAATAGCCGGCCGGGGCGGGCGATCCGCGCGCTGCGCGGCGGCGGCATGATGGCCGAAGCGATGGGCGTGAATACCGCGTGGATGCGGGTGGTTATTTTTGTCTACGCGGCCGTGCTGGCTTCGATCTCGGGCTTTCTATACGCCCACCTGCAACGCGCGGTGAACCCGACGCCGTTTGGGCTGAACCACGGCATTGAGTTTCTGTTCATGGCCGTGGTGGGTGGCGTGTCGCACGTCTGGGGCGCTGTGCTTGGCGCGGCGATTCTGACGGTTCTGCAGGACTATCTGCAAACGTTGCTGCCCAAGCTGCTCGGTGAGAACGGCAATTTCGAAGTGATCGTGTTCGGCATTTTGATGGTGCTGTTGCTGCAGTACGCTCGGCAGGGCGTATGGCCGTTCGTGGCGCGGTTTTTCCCGAAGGGTCCGCGCGCTCATCTGGCCGATCATGCCGAACCGTTGCCGCAGCGCAGCAAGCCGACGGCCGGTGAAAACCTGCTGACCGTGAACAAGGCGCGCAAGCAATTCGGCGGTCTGGTTGCGGTGAACGACGTCAGCTTCGAGGTAAAAGCCGGGCAGATCATCGGTCTGATCGGGCCGAACGGCGCGGGTAAGTCGACGACCTTCAATCTGGTCACCGGCGTGTTGCAAGCGACTAGCGGCGAGATCACGTTCCGTGGCGAGCGCATCGATTCGCTGACTTCACGTGAAATCGTCAAGCGCGGAATCGGCCGTACTTTCCAGCACGTCAAGTTGCTGCCGGGCATGACGGTGCTTGAGAACGTCGCGATCGGCGCGCATCTGCGAGGGCAGGCTGGCGTTTGGCGCAGCGTGGTCCGCCTGAACAGCGCGGAAGAAGCGCGCTTGATGGCCGAAGCGGCTCGTCAGATTCGCCGCGTCGGCCTGGAGCAGCATATGTACGACGAAGCCGGCAGTCTCGCCTTGGGGCAGCAGCGGATTCTGGAAATTGCTCGCGCGCTGTGCTGCGATCCAACGCTTTTGTTGCTGGATGAGCCGGCCGCCGGTCTGCGCTACCAGGAAAAGCTTCAATTGGCCGATCTGCTGCGGCGCCTGAAGGCGGAAGGCATGAGCGTGCTGCTTGTGGAGCACGATATGGATTTCGTGATGAATCTGACCGATCGGCTAGTAGTCATGGAGTTCGGGACCAGGATTGCGGAAGGCCTGCCGCAAGACGTACAGCAGGATCCGGCTGTGCTGGAAGCCTATCTTGGCGGGGTGGAGTGATGGAGAACACGATGAATGCTGCTGGTCCGATTCTCGACGTGGGCGGGTTGTCGGTCCGTTATGGCAAGGTAGAGGCGCTGCACGGCGCGGCGATCAAGGTACGGGCAGGGCAGATCGTCTCGGTGATCGGCCCAAACGGCGCAGGCAAGTCCACGCTGTTGAACGCGATCATGGGCGCGTTGCCGACCACGGGCCATGCGAAGGGCACCGTTCTGTATCAGGGCGAAGATGTCAGCGCTGTGCCGGTCGAAAAGCGTGTCGCGCGCGGCATGTGTCTCGTGCCGGAGAAGCGGGAGCTGTTTGCGTCGATGACGGTCGAGGACAACCTCGTCCTCGGCGCGTATCGGCGCAAGCGGGCAGGGGAGCGGAACTTTCTCGACCAGCTCGAGCCGGTCTTTACGCTGTTTCCGCGACTCAAGGAGCGTCGCAAGCAGGCTGCCGGAACGTTATCCGGTGGTGAGCGCCAGATGCTCGCGGTGGGCCGGGCATTGATGGGCAAGCCGGATTTGCTGATGCTGGATGAGCCGAGTCTCGGTCTTGCGCCGTTGATCGTGAAAGAGATCTTCCACATCATTAGCGCGCTGCGGCAGACCGGCGTGGCCACGTTGCTGATCGAGCAGAACGCGCGGGCCGCGCTCCAGATTTCGGATTACGGCTATGTGTTGGAAACCGGCGAACTAGCGCTGGAAGGGCCGGCGGCAGATTTGGCGCAGAATCCACGCGTGATCGAGACGTATCTCGGGCTGGCCAAAAAAGTGGCATAACGTTCGCGCGTGTCCCTAACTTCCGTTGTTCAAGGCGGTGTGTTTCACGTGAAACACACCGTTTTTTATGGATGGCCATTCGGACGAAATTCGGGCCTAAACCGAACCCGTTATAATTCGCCCATCCATTTCCTTTGAAAGGCTCACGCGATGATCTGGCGTGAGATCCGCGATGCTCTTTCCCACAGAATTTGACGTAATCGTCGTCGGCGGCGGTCATGCCGGCACGGAAGCCGCATTGGCTTCAGCTCGCATGGGCAATACGACGCTCCTGCTGACCCATAACATCGAAACCCTCGGCCAGATGAGCTGCAATCCGTCCATTGGCGGCATTGGCAAGGGCCATCTGGTCAAGGAAGTCGACGCGCTCGGCGGCGCAATGGCGGCCGCGACGGACGAGGGCGGTATCCAGTTCCGCATCCTGAATTCGTCGAAGGGCCCGGCTGTACGTGCGACGCGCGCTCAGGCTGACCGTCTGCTGTACAAACAGGCTATCCGGCACCGGCTGGAAAATCAGCCGAACCTGTGGCTGTTCCAGCAGGCGGTTGACGATCTGATGGTGGAAGGCGACCGCGTCGTCGGCGCTGTGACGCAGGTGGGGATTCGTTTCCGCGGGCGGGCGGTAGTTTTGACGGCGGGGACGTTCCTCGACGGCAAGATTCACGTGGGGTTGAACAACTACACCGGCGGCCGCGCCGGCGATCCGGCGGCGGTGTCGTTGTCGGCGCGCCTGAAGGAATTGAAGTTGCCGCAAGGTCGTCTCAAGACGGGGACGCCGCCGCGTATTGACGGCCGCACGATCGATTTTTCGCAACTCGAAGAGCAGCCGGGTGATCTGGATCCAGTGCCGGTGTTCTCGTTTCTCGGGCGCGTCGAGCAGCATCCGCGGCAGGTGCCGTGTTGGGTCACACACACGAACGAGCGGACGCACGACATCATCCGCGGCGGACTCGACCGCTCGCCCATGTACACGGGGGTGATCGAAGGGGTGGGGCCGCGCTATTGCCCATCGATCGAGGACAAGATTCACCGGTTCGCTTCAAAGGAGTCGCATCAGATCTTCCTCGAGCCGGAAGGGCTGACCACGAACGAGTTCTATCCCAACGGAATCTCCACGAGCTTACCGTTCGACGTTCAACTGGAACTGGTGCGCTCGATGCGCGGTTTGGAGCACGCGCACATCCTGCGACCGGGCTACGCGATCGAATACGACTACTTCGATCCGCGTGGATTAAAGGCTTCGCTCGAAACCAAGGTTATCAACGGGCTGTTCTTTGCCGGCCAGATCAACGGCACGACCGGCTACGAAGAAGCGGCCGCGCAGGGTTTGTTGGCCGGGATCAATGCGGGTCTGTACGTGCAGGGCAAGGAAGCATGGTGCCCTCGCCGCGATCAGGCCTACCTTGGCGTGTTGGTCGATGATCTGGTGACGCGCGGCGTGTCCGAGCCTTATCGGATGTTCACGAGCCGTGCCGAATATCGTCTGAGTCTGCGCGAAGACAATGCGGATATGCGTCTCACCGAGATCGGCCGCGAGTTGGGCGTGGTCGACGACGTTCGCTGGGATGCTTTCAGCCGCAAGCGCGACGCTGTTTCACGTGAAACAGAGCGTCTTCGCACGACATGGGTCAATCCTAAGACGTTATCCACCGACGAGGCTACAGCGCTGCTCGGCAAGCCAATCGATCACGAGTACAGTCTCGCGGATCTGCTGCGCCGCCCCGGTGTGTCGTACGACGGCGTTTGCGCATTGCGGGCCGGCGCGTGCGCCGCGCCTGAAACCTTGGCGGAAGACGACGTGCTGCTCGGGCAGATCAAGGAACAGATCGAGATCGGCATCAAATATCAGGGCTACATCGACCGCCAGGCGGGTGAAATCGAGCGAAATGAGGCGCACGAAAGTACGCGTCTGCCCGAAGGGCTGGACTACGCGGAAGTCAGAGGGCTCTCGTTCGAAGCGCGGCAGAAGCTGACGCAGTTCCGTCCCGAAACTATCGGCCAGGCGTCGCGTATTTCGGGCATCACGCCAGCGGCCATTTCTTTGCTGATGGTCCATCTGAAGCGCGGCTTGGGTCGTCGCTCGACGAAGCCCGCCGAGCCGGGCACCGACAGCGCGCCGGTGACGCAATGACGGGAAGCCAGAAGGGAAGCGGTAGGGAGGCGTTGGGGCCACTGCTGGCGGACGGTGTCCGCGAACTCGGCCTCGACCTGAGCGACGCGCAACTCGGCAAGCTGCTCGACTACGTTGCGTTGCTGTCGAAGTGGAATGCCGTCTACAACCTGACGGCGATTCGCGATCCACGGCAGATGCTGATCCAACACATTCTGGATTCGCTTGCGATCGTGCCGCACCTTGCGCCGCTTGGGCCGTCCTCGGTGCTCGACGTCGGTTCCGGCGGTGGTCTGCCGGGCATCGTGCTGGCTATAGTTTTGCCCGACTGGACCGTTACCGTGAACGACATCGTTCATAAAAAGACGGCCTTCCAGGCTCAGGCAAAGGCCGAGCTAGGACTTGCAAATCTCTCGGTGGTGACCGGCCGGGTCGAGAGCTTGCAGCCGGGCGCCGAAGTACCGGCAAAGTTCGACGTAATTGTCTCGCGCGCATTCGCAGAACTCGCGGATTTCGTTACACTGGCCCGTCATCTGGTTGCGGAGCAGGGTGCGATCTGGGCCATGAAAGGCGTACGGCCGGACGGCGAGATCGAACGTTTGCCGGCCGGCGCCCACGTGGAACAGGTCATCCGACTGAACGTGCCGTCGCTCGACGCCGAGCGGCACCTGATCAAGGTTGTGGTGGACGCCGGCAGCTAGCGCCTGGCTCAGATTGCTCACCCAGCCACACCCGGCATCACACACGATTTTTATTTCATCCAGGCAGCAAAAGGGACACACCAACGATGGCAAAAATCTTCTGCGTTGCGAACCAGAAGGGCGGCGTCGGCAAGACGACGACCGCAGTCAATCTGGCCGCGAGCCTGGCAGCGCAGGGACAGCGAGTCCTTCTCATTGATCTGGACCCGCAGGGCAACGCCACGATGGGCAGTGGCATCGATAAGGCCGCGTGCGCCAATACCGTCTACGAAGTGCTGGTGGACGGCGTCGCGGTGGCCGATGCACGAGTGCGTCCAGAAGCCGTCGGTTATGACGTGCTGCCGGCGAACCGCGAACTCGCGGGTGCCGAGGTCGAACTGGTGAGCGTGCAGAATCGCGAGCGTCAATTGAAGGTCGCGCTCGCGGCAGTCGAAAACGAATACGATTTTGTGCTGATCGACTGTCCGCCGGCTTTGTCGCTGCTGACGCTCAATGGCCTGTGCGCTGCACACGGTGTCGTGATTCCGATGCAATGCGAGTACTTTGCGCTCGAAGGCTTGTCGGACCTGGTCAATACGATCAAACAGGTGCATGCCAACCTGAACCGGGATCTGAAAGTGATCGGCCTGCTGCGTGTGATGTTCGATCCGCGCATCACGTTGCAACAGCAAGTGTCGGATCAGCTGAAAGAGCATTTTGGCGACAAGGTGTTCGACGTTGTGATCCCGCGCAACGTGCGTCTTGCCGAGGCGCCCAGCTATGGTTTGCCGGGCGTGGTATTCGACAGGGCATCGCGCGGCGCGCAGGCATACGTGCAGTTCGGCGCGGAAATGATTGAGCGGGTGCGCGCATTGAATGATGCGCCCCAGGCATCCTAAGCGGATCGAGGAAGCACGATGAACGCAGTAGCGAGAAAGAAGGGGTTGGGGCGCGGCCTGGAAGCATTGCTGGGCGGCAGTGCCGACATCACCGAGGCGGTGGCGATCGAGGGTGCGCCGAATGTGCTGCCGCTCAGCAAGTTGCAGGCGGGCAAATACCAGCCGCGTACGCGTATGGACGAGGGCGCGTTGCAGGAACTGGCGGCAAGCATTCGTGCGCAGGGATTGATGCAGCCGATTCTCGTGCGTCCCGTGTCCGCGGACAGGTACGAGATCATTGCCGGCGAGCGGCGTTTTCGCGCGGCACGTCTTGCCGGCCTCGACGAAGTACCGGTGCTGGTGAAGAACGTGCCGGACCAGGCCGCCGCCGCGATGGCGCTGATCGAGAACATTCAGCGCGAAGATCTGAATCCGCTGGAAGAAGCGCAAGGCATCCAGCGCTTGCTCGACGAGTTCAATTTCACGCACGAGCAGGCGGCGGAATCGGTCGGCCGTTCGCGCAGCGCGGTATCGAATCTGTTGCGCCTGCTCAATCTGGCGTCGCCCGTACAGACCATGCTGCTGGCCGGCGACCTCGACATGGGGCATGCGCGCGCGCTGCTGGCAGTCGACGCCGCGACGCAGATCACGCTGGCCAACCAGGTCGTCAACAAACGCATGTCGGTACGCGAAACCGAAAAACTGGTGACGACGACAACCAGGACCGTGCCAGCGGTGAAGGCGCGTGCGAATCCGGACGGTGGCCGCGATACGCGACGGCTCGAAGAAGAGTTGTCGGATTTGTTGGCGGCAACCGTCAAGATCAAACTCGGCCGACGCGGGCGCGGGCAGGTGCTGGTCGACTTCGGCGATCTGGACGCACTGGAAGGCATTTTGGTGCGGTTGCGCGGCAACGCCACTGCCTGACTGGCGCGTTGAATGCGAGCGGCGTGCAAGGCTTGCGATGAGGCTTTATGCGGATCGCAAGTTGTCTGGCGCGCTGTGGGTCTATTGGGCGGTAGGTGTTGTGGCGTTGCTTTCGTAGTAGGAGCCTGCAAACGCATGTAGCGCAGGCGTTAGAGAATCCAGAAATTGACCAGTTATCGGCATTTGATGGATTCCTAAATAAATTTCGCCGCACATAGTCAGGATCGCTGATATATCCATTTTCCGACACCGAAGTCGCGATACGGATGCGTTTCCGTCTGAATCGCGTCAAGCTTGCGAGGCAGTCAGATCGCAGCGTCTGAGCGATAAGTTCACAAAGCAGGACGCGGCTTGACGCGCAATGTGAAGGCGAAGGTCGTCCCCCGCAAGCAAACTCGTTCGGCGCGACCGATGTCCTTTGCGGCTATCTCCCCTTGTCGACGTCATGCGCGAGATTGCCGGTCAGACTGTACCGATCGCCGCTTACCCGGCACCGGCGGTTATGTCCACTCGCGCAGGCAAAAATAGACGTTTGTTGCATTTTCGAGACGTCTGCTGCGGCGTTCAAACAGCCTGTCGACGAACGCGAACTCACGCGATTCAAATCGCATGTTTTGGCTTACCCCGACAGCCTTACATTTGACGTGTTTCGCCTCGCCAGACAGTTGCTCCCGCATCGTGAAGAGGCTTTTCACGCTGGTTATTGAACGGCCTAAAGTCTTGAATTGCCTGCAACTATCGCTTACAATCGCCCGGATTTAATTGCACGGGAACCCCGTAAGCGCAGCGTAAGCTCGCGGGCTGGAACAAGACTTTCGGAACACTGCGATGGCGGTCAAAACGTCGAATCAAGCGCCGAAGAATGGGCACGACGAACACCGCGCTGAACGCAAAGCTTCCGTTGCGTCCACCGGTCAGCAAGCGGCACCTGACGAAGCGTGGGATGTCGAGCAGCAAGATAACAATATCGTTCCGCTCACGCGGGCTGAAGCTGAAAAGCTGTTTGGTCCTGATGTGAGTCGTCCATCGCGCGTTACGCCTTTCAAGGTCGTGGCGGCGCAAATGGCCTTGTCCCTGGGTGCTACGCTGGTGTGGTGGCTGTTTTACAAGCCGCCGGGCGCTGCTGCGCTGTCCGCGTTCCTGGGGGGAGCGATCTGCTGGGTGCCGGGCGCGTTGTTCGCGGCACGACTTAGAACGCTGAGCGGCGCTGAAACAGTCATGAGCTGGATGATCGGCGAAGCGCTCAAAATGGGGACAACGATCGCGATGTTTGTGGCCATCGCCTTCTGGTATCACGACGTACGCTGGGTTCCGCTACTCGTGACTTACCTCATCGCGCTCAAGACGTACTGGATTGCCTTGGCATGGCGCTAAGGTAGCAGCAACAAAAGTGGCAGCAAAAAAGTAGCAGCAAAGAATTCAGGCTGGCGCACAGCGCCGGCACAGGGTGTGCGGATATGACACAGTCCGCACCCGGCGTGTTCCCGTAATACAGAATTGCAGCGGGAACGGCCTAAAGACGATTTTCGACAATTTGGGTGGCTTTAACGATATGGCAGCTAGCGAAGGCACGCGCGCAATGGATCCGTCCGAGTACATCGCGCACCACTTGCAGAACTTTTCCACCGCGCACCAGACGTCGAT
>Ga0255336_100297_pt1 | contig 94873 bp, 74 predicted proteins | sample MeOH1_35cm_T3_17_FD_189102 | JGI IMG/M metagenome (GOLD analysis project Ga0255336, IMG submission 189102) | Sandy soil microbial communities from University of British Columbia, Vancouver, Canada - MeOH1_35cm_T3_179 | ecosystem: Engineered > Artificial ecosystem > Sand microcosm > Unclassified ...
CGTGGATCGAGCAGGGCAAGATGTCGTTCCCGGTCGGGCTGGTGGGCCTGCATGTGATCGTCGCGGCGATCGTCGCGTTCATTTTCTGGCTGCGCGTGCGCAACCGGCCGCTATTCACGCGGGCAATATTCAGCCGTTCGCAGGGAGCCTGACCGATGCGCATCTATGAAAGGTACTTCGCGCGTCAGATCTATCTCACGTTCATCTTCATTCTGTTTGCGTTTTCGGGTCTGTTCTTTTTCTTCGACCTGATCAACGAATTGAATTCGGTCGGGCACGGTAATTACAAGTTTCAGTACGCGGTGTTGCGGGTTGCGTTGCAGACGCCGTCGCGTTTCTACGAAATCATTCCGGTCGCCGCGCTGATCAGTGCGATTTATGTGTTTGCGCAGATGGCGGCGAATTCGGAGTACACCATTTTTCGTGTGTCCGGGCTTGCGACGAATCAGGCGTTGCGCTCGCTGTTGAAGATCGGCATTCCGCTGGTTTTGCTGACCTATCTGATCGGCGAAGTGGTTGGTCCGTACACGGATCAGTTGTCGGAGCGTGTGCGGCTCGAAGCGCTGGGGTCTTCGGTGTCGAGTAATTTCGAGTCGGGTGTGTGGGTGAAAGACACGCTGACGGCGCGCGCGGACGGCGAGCAGGTCACGCGGTTCGTCAACGTCGGCGAATTGAAGCCGGATGCGACGATCAGCAATGTGCGCATCTACGAATTCGATTCGAAGTTCCGGCTCTCCAATGTGCGGACCGCGAAAAGTGGCAAGTATCAGCCGCCGGGGCATTGGCAGTTGACTGGCGTGACCGATACGCAATTGATCGATGTGCCCCCTCCTCCGGGCACGCCCGCTGACGCGTTGAATCCGGTTTATCGTGCGAAGGAAGTTGCGGTGCCGGAGTATTCGCTGCGTTCGGAATTGACGCCGCAGATTCTCTCGGTGCTGCTGGTGTCGCCGGATCGGATGTCGATGTTCAATCTGTTCCGGTATATCCAGCATTTGACCGAGAATCATCAGGATACGCAGCGGTATGAAATTGCGCTGTGGCGCAAGCTGTTGTATCCGTTTGCTGTGTTCGTGATGCTGGTTTTGTCGCTGCCGTTTGCGTATTTGCATACGCGCGCTGGGGTTGTTGGGATGAAGGTTTTTGGCGGGATCATGTTGGGGATGAGTTTTCAGTTGTTCAATACTCTGTTCTCGCATATCGGCACGCTGAATACGTGGCCTGCTCCGTTGACTGCGGCTACGCCTGGGTTGGTTTATCTCGTGCTTGGGTTGGTTGGGTTGAAGTGGGTTGATCGGCATTAGGAGCGGTTGCTATGGCTATGCACGGTATCGTTCTGTTTGGGCATGGCGCGAGGGATGTGCGGTGGCGGGAGCCGTTTGAGCGGTTGGCTGTCAAGTTGCGGGAGGCTTCTGCTGGCGCACGGCCTGTGGCGTTGGCGTTTCTCGAGTTGATGGAGCCGGATTTGCCTACGGCTTTGGGTGAGCTTGTCGCTCAGGGCTGTGATGTGGTTACCGTTGTGCCGGTGTTTTTTGGGCAAGGGGGGCATGTTAGGAAAGATCTGCCTCTTGTCATTGAGCAATGCCAGGCGTTGCATCCTTCTGTTCGCATTAAGTGCGCTGTTGCTGTGGGGGAGGATGAGGCGGTTTTGGATGCTGTGGCTCAGTATTGTCTGCGGCAGGTTTGATTGGGTTTGGGCTGTTTGTGCCTCTCGGGGCGTTGGCCTTTCCTTGCTTTGTTAGTGGTCTATTAGTGTTGCCCCTGTGCGGGGCGGCACCTACTTTTCTTTGCCTGCCGCAAAGAAAAGTAGGCAAAAGAAAGCGGCTCACACCGCTAATTCTTAAGTGGGTCTCTCGCGCAGCCACGGGAGTGGCGCATCTGGAATCCGCGCCCTCGCACACTCCACTTTCGTGACAAGGCGCTCATTCTTCCCGCCTCGCGCTCCGCGCTCGTCGGAAGGGTTTGCTCAAACCCGCTGGATTTTCTTGGCGTGGTGGGGGCCGTCGGCTTCGCCTCGGCGAGTTGCCGTTGAAAACCTCCGATCGCCAAGATTTGTCCCCGGTACTAAGCGTGGTCGCGTTGAAAAGCGTTGACGCAGAATCAGCTAACGTTCGCTTGCCAGCGCTGACGCCGTTGAGCAGGTATCTCGAACACTTCAGGCGCATACGCTGCGCGTTACCTCACATTTGGGACCCGCGCTTCGATCAGAGTTCAGAGTTCAGAGCCGTCAGCCGTCAGCCGTCAGCCGTCAGCCTTGAGCCTTGAGCCTTGAGCCTTGAGCCTTGAGCCTTGAGCCTTGAGCCTTGAGCCTTGAGCCTTGAGCCTTGAGCCTTGAGCCGCTGTCAGTGTGCTGTCGCGGTACGACGCGTGACCGTTTTGAATCGCCCCTGCCCATTCGCCATCACTCTCTTCGCGCCCGTACGTTCACGGCTATCTGTTGCTGTCCGCGTCGCCTTATCCAGAAGGTCTGCTGCGTGGCGCGCAGTAATGCGGTTTTGAGGAATGCCCTTCGAATCGAGCGCGATCACCTGGTATAACTCACGGTCATTCTCGACTTCGCGTTGGTAGTCCTCGACTGTGTCCACCAGCACTTCCAGCAATCTCCGCTGTCGGTGTCTTTCTTCCCGCGTTATAGCCGGATTCCTAACTATCGAAGCCGCAAGCGTGACCAGTTTGTCCAGCTGGCTTAGCTGCCGTTCAACCAGTCCGAATGCGGATAAGGCCAGTTTTTCGTATTGAAGTGCGTCAACGGGTGGGCGCGACGTGATGCGTGAATGCTTGGCGGATTTACTCATGGCGCGATCTCCCTGAAACTTAACTGGATCGCCCGGCTCGCGTTTGTAAAGTGGTGAGCGGGCACAGTGACAAGGTTGGCGGCCGTTACCAAACCGGCAGGCCCGAAGGCCTCCCCATCACGGCCCGCCCATAAGACGTGCTGAGATAGACACACGCCCCGCCAAAGCAGGCGCGTGTTTGGTAGCAGGCCGCCAAGCCTGGCCGTCGCTGTGTTGACGGCGAATTGAGTTTAAACGTCTCTCGTCGCGAGTGATCGCCCGCACGAGCTAAAAGGCGCGCGCGGCCAACATTTCCGAAGTTTCCGAATCGTCCAGGCGAATACAAGACTACAGCGCCGAAGAAACGTCAGAGAAAAACGAGGGGATTATTTGCTAAACGACCGCGTTGGGCACGCGCAATGCCACGAGAAGAATGAAGGCTTTGTCACCAAGGCGGAATGTGCGACCAGACGTCCCAGGGCACCGAGAAGGCTTGGCGAAAAAACCCAGAGTGATTGTTTGGAAAACGACCGCGACGGCGCGCGCAGCGCCGCCGGAAGAATGACTGCTGTGTCACGAGCGCGTAATGTGCGAGAACCCAGATTCCAGATGCGCCACTACCGCGACTGCGCGGGGGACCCGCTTATGAGCTAGCGGTGTGAGCCGCTTTCTTTTGCCTACTTTTCTTTGCGGCCGGCAAAGAAAAGTAGGTGCCGCCCCGCACAGGGGCAACGCTAATCAACCATTAAGAAATCAAGGAAAGGCCAAAGCCGCAAAAGCACCCAACAAGCGAAGCGCACAGCAGCAAGGAGAAACCTCAAGCCGCGACCAACAACCCACCCGCGGAGCGAACCACCCCACCTTGCCGCGCAGCAAAAGCCTCGCCAATCATCAGCAGACTAGGCTGAGAAGCATCAACCCACTTCTGCGCATCGCCAGCGGCCAGTTCTTCAAGAGTAAGCGAAAGCATCCGCTCACGAGCAGTAGAACAAGCCTCAACAATAGCCACAGGCGTGGCAACAGACCGCCCAGCCTCAATCAACTGCTGCGCAATCTCAACCCCACTATCCCGGCCCATATAAAACACCAGAGAATCCGCATTAACCTGCTCGCGAATCTCCTCAGACCCAGGCGCCCGACTAAAAGTAGCCAACGCAACGCTGCGCGACACCCCCCGCAACGTCAGCGACCGTTTCAAAGAGGCAGCGCTCGCGAGAGCCGCCGTAATCCCAGGCACAACCTCATACTCGATGCCCGCAGCCTCGAGCGCCCGCATTTCCTCATCAGCGCGCCCGAACAACATCGGATCGCCGCCTTTAAGGCGCACGACCACGTCATGCTCCAAAGCAGCATCCACAATCTGCTTGTTGATGAACTGCTGCGCGGTCGACAACTGCCCACAACGCTTCCCAACAGCAATCCGCCGCGCATGCGAAGGCGCATAGTCCAACATAGCCGGCTCAACGAGCGCATCATGCAGCACGACATCGGCCAAACCGAGCAGCCGCGCGCCACGCACCGTAATCAGGTCCGCAGCACCCGGCCCTGCGCCGATCAGATAAACCTTACCCATTTGCCTAAACCTGCCTGTTAGGTCGCCAGCACGACGCAGTGACGTGCCAAGCGCTTAAGCCGAAAACGCCCGAATCATCCCCGCCGCAACGGTGTGATGCGTCGCCTCATCGATCAGCACGAACGCACCCGTGCCCTGATGCGAGTCGTACACATCGCACACCAGCGGCTTCTGCAACGTCAGCGCCACACGGCCAATATCGTTCATCGTCAGTTCCTTGCGATCGGTCGCCTGCGACAGCGTATGCACGTCGAGCACTTCCTTGATCGCACCGATCCGCGCGAACACCGTGTTGGTGGTCTGCTTCAACAGATACTTGCGTTGTGTCGACAGCGGCGTGTCGTCGAACCAGCAGAGGTCGGCTTCGAGCTTCTTCGCCGGTTCCGGCGCCGCTTCGCGCAGCACGAAGGTGTCGCCGCGCGACACGTCGACGTCTTCCGCCAGACGGATCGTCACCGTTTGACCGGCGAACGCGCGGTCTACCGCTGCCGTGCCGCCCGGCACCGGCGCGATGATTTCAGCAACCGTCGCTTCACGATTGGCCGGCAACACGACGATCGTGTCGCCGAGCTTCACCTCGCCGGCTTCCACACGGCCCATGTAGCCGCGGAAATCGTCGGCCTGGCTGCCATCCTGACGCGCCACCCATTGCACCGGGAAACGCAGCGCCTGACCCGTCGGCACTTCGACCGGCAATGCTTCGAGCAGGTCCAGCAGCGGCTCGCCCGCGTACCACGGCATGCTTTCGCTCGCCGTCACGATGTTGTCGCCCTTGAGCGCCGACACCGGCACGAAGCGCACATCGTTCAAGCCGAGTTGACGCGCGAGTTCGACATACGCGTCGCGAATCTCGTTGAAGCGCTGCTCGCTGTAATCGACCAGGTCCATCTTGTTGATCGCGACAATCGCGTGCTGCAAACCCAGCAGCTTGACGATCGCGCTATGACGCTTGGTTTGCGGCAGCAGTTGCGCGACGCCGTCCACAAACGTCACGCGCGTCGCGTCGACGAGAATGATCGCCGCGTGCGCGGTCGATGCGCCCGTCACCATATTGCGCGTGTACTGCTCGTGGCCCGGCGTATCCGCAATGATGAACTTGCGCTTCGCCGTCGCGAAGTAACGGTACGCGACATCGATCGTGATGCCCTGCTCGCGTTCGGCTTCGAGGCCGTCCGTCAGCAGCGACAGGTCGATTTCGTCGCCAACGGTGCGCTTATTCTTTGCGCGCGACAGTGCCGAGAGTTGATCGCTTAATACGGCCTTGCTGTCGTACAGCAGGCGGCCGATCAACGTGCTCTTGCCGTCGTCGACGCTGCCCGCAGTGATGAAACGCAGCACGCCGAGGTCTTCTGGTTGGTGAATACCGCTCATGATTACTTTACCCTCGTCGTGTGCTTAGAAATAACCTTGCTTCTTACGCTGTTCCATCGCGGCTTCGGAGACCTGATCGTCCATCCGCGTCGCGCCGCGTTCCGTGATTTCGGTCACGGCCGTTTCAGCGATGATCTTCTCGAGATCATCCGCATCGCTTTCCACCGGGCACGTGCAGCTGATATCGCCGACGGTACGGAAACGCACCAGCGCCGATTCGCTGACTTCACCTTCACGCATCGGTGTAAGCGGGGTGACGGGCACGAGCAGACCATTGCGGCGCACGATCTCGCGCTGATGCGCATAGTAGATCGACGGCAGTTCGAGCTTTTCACGGGCGATGTACTGCCACACGTCGAGTTCGGTCCAGTTCGAAATCGGGAACACGCGCAGGTGTTCGCCGTTATGCAGGCGTGCGTTGTACAGGCTCCACAGTTCCGGGCGCTGCGCCTTCGGATCCCACTGGCCGAATTCGTCGCGGAACGAGAAGATCCGTTCTTTCGCACGGGCCTTTTCTTCGTCGCGGCGCGCGCCGCCGATCAGCGCGGTGTAGCCATATTGTTCGATGGTTTCGAGCAGCGTCACGGCTTGCGCGGCGTTGCGCGAATCCGTTTCACGACGCAGACGCACCGTGCCGCGCTTGATCGACTCTTCGACGTGACCCACCACGAGTTCGGCGCCGATCTCTTTCGCGCGACGATCGCGGAAGTCGATCACTTCCTCGTAGTTGTGGCCGGTGTCGATATGCACGAGCGGAAACGGCAGCACGGTCTTGCGATTCGCGCCGATACCGAAGGCCTTCAGCGCGAGGTGCAGCACCACGACCGAATCCTTGCCGCCCGAAAACAGCAGCGCGGGCTTGCTGCACTCGGCAACCAGTTCGCGCAGGATGTGAATCGACTCGGCTTCGAGCCAATCGAGGTGATCCATACGGTTTGCCGTGTTGGCGAGCGGTGCGTTCACAGTGGAATCGAGCGTGGTGCTCATATCTGGGTCCTTCGTTGGTTCGCGTCGCAAGCGGTTGCTCGCGTCGCGGAGGTATTCATCGGTATGTGCGGTGTTCGGGCCGAAAACCAAGGCCCCTTCGCTCAAACTTCAGGCCGAGGCGTTTGCGATCGGCGTAATCGTCGTGATGTGCAGTCCGCATTCCTTCGTATCGCGCGACTCCCACCACCAGCGCCCTGCCCGGCTATCTTCGCCGGGACGCACGGCGCGCGTACACGGCTCGCAGCCGATGCTCGGGTAGCCGCGCGCATGCAGCGGATTGACCGGCACATCGAACGCTTTCAGGTAGGCCCACACTTCGGCCTCGGTCCAGTCGGTCAGCGGATTGAACTTGGCGATATTGCGCGCGGCGTCGTGCTCTTCCTCATGCAGCTCGGCACGCGTGACCGACTGTTCGCGGCGCTGGCCCGTGACCCATGCGCTGACATCCGACAGCGCGCGGTTCAACGGCTCGACCTTGCGGATTTCGCAGCAGCGCTTGCGCAGATCGACGCTTTCATAAAACGCGTTCAGACCGTGCGAGCCGATGTATTCCTCGACCGCGGCGGCTTGCGGATGAAACTGTTCGATGTCGTAACCGTAGCGCTCTTTCACACGATCGAGCATGCCCAGCGTTTCCGCATGCAAGCGGCCCGTGTTCAGCGAGAAGATGCCGATCTTCACGCCACGCGACAGGATCGCGTGCGTGAGCAGCATGTCTTCCGCTGCGAGGCTGCTGGCGAGCTTGACGTTCGCGTGACGCGCGGCGATCGAATCGAGCAGCGCATCGAGGCGCTCGACCTTCGCGGCGAGTTCCGGCGTGAGGGCTTGGACTTCGCTCATGCCGACGCCTTCGCCAATTCGCCCGCTTCGCGGCGGCGGAACAGCGGCGACGAATTCACCGCGCCCTGGTAGTTGAAGCTGAATTCGTCGAACGCCTTGAGCGCGTCGTCGAAGTCTTTATCGGCGCGCAGCGCGTAAGCGTCGAAGCCGCAACGGAACATGAACGCGAGCTGATCGCGCAGCACGTCGCCGATCGCGCGCAGTTCGCCCTTGTAGCCGTAACGCTCGCGCAGCAGGCGGCCAATGCTATAGCCGCGGCCGTCGCGAAACACCGGGAAGTCGACGCCGATCAGCGCGAGCTTGTCGAAGTCGGCGACGATATCCGCCGGCTCGCTGTCCGGCGCGAGCCACACGCCGATTTCAGCGGCACTGCGCGAAGCGCTCAGCGCATCGCGCTCAGCCTGCCACAACGCGAGCGGCACCAGCACCTTGCCTGCGGGCAATTCGTTCACCGCGGGCAGCGTGCCGTCTTCCGCCGGGCGCACGACCGTCCAGTCATCGTTGACGATCGCGCGATTCTTGATGATAGAAGCCATCTGTTCAGTATCCTTTTCGCGGTTACGCGTGAGCCGGTTGACGCGAGGCGTACACACGTTCCTTGAACGGGGTGATGCCGATGCGGTTATACGTTTCGATGAAGCGCTCGCCTTCGTGACGGTTTTCCACGAACGTATCGATCACCTTGCTCATCACGTCCGGCATTTCTTCCGCCGAGAACGACGGGCCGATCACGCGGCCGAGGTGCGCACCAGTGGCGCCCGTACCCTGCTCGCCGCCGAGCGTCACCTGATACCACTCCGAGCCGTCCTTATCGACGCCCAGAATGCCGATGTTGCCGATGTGGTGGTGACCGCACGCATTGATACAGCCCGAAATGTTCAGCGACACATCGCCCAGGTCGTACACGTAGTCCAGATCGTTGAAACGCTCCTGAATGGCGAGCGCAATCGGAATCGACTTCGCATTCGCGAGCGAGCAGAAGTCGCCGCCCGGGCACGCGATGATGTCGGTCAGCAAACCGATGTTCGGCGTCGCGAAACCTTGCGCCTTGGCCTTTTCCCACAGCGCGAACAGGTCGCGCTTCTTGACGTTGGCCAGAATCAGATTCTGTTCGTGCGACACGCGGATTTCGCCGAGCGAGTACTCGTCGGCCCAATCGGCGACCGCTTCCATCTGCGCGTCCGTTGCATCGCCGGGGGCGATCGTGGTCGGCTTCAGAGACAGGGTGACGGACGAATAGCCCGCCACCTTGTGCGGACGCACGTTACGCTCGACCCAACGGGCGAACGCGCGGTTTTCCAGCAGATGCTTTTCGTACGAAGCGTCCGTATCCGCGAGCTTTTCGTAGACCGGCGGCTGGAAGTATTGCGACACGCGATCCACTTCGGCTTGCGTGAGCGTCGAAGGGCCGTCCTTCAGGTGCTGCCATTCTTCTTCGACTTGCGCCGAGAACTTCTCCGGGCTCAACGCCTTCACGAGAATCTTGATGCGCGCCTTGTACATATTGTCGCGACGGCCGTAGCGGTTATACACGCGCAGCACGGCTTCGCAGTACGTCAGCAGATGTTGCCACGGCAAATCTTTACGGATGATCGCGCCGATAATTGGCGTGCGGCCCATGCCGCCGCCGGCCAGAATGTCGGCCACCAGCTCGCCCTGCTCGTTCTTCCGCAGATACACGCCCATGTCGTGAATCTGCACGGCAGCGCGGTCTTCCTTCGAACCCGACACGGCGATCTTGAACTTGCGCGGCAGCCACGCGAATTCCGGGTGGAACGTCGACCACTGACGCAGAATTTCAGCCCACGGACGCGGATCGACCACTTCATCCGGCGCGACGCCGGCGAACTGGTCGGCGGTGATGTTGCGGATACAGTTGCCCGAGGTCTGGATGCCGTGCATCTGCACCGCGGCGAGCTTGCGCAGGATTTCCGGCGTTTCTTCGAGCTTGATCCAGTTGTACTGGATGTTCGAGCGCGTCGAGAAGTGGCCGTAACCGCGGTCGTGCTCACGGGCGATCTGCGCGAGCACGCGCATCTGGTCGCTGCGCAGGTTGCCGTAAGGAATCGCGATGCGGTGCATGTACGCGTGACGCTGCATATACAGGCCGTTCTGCAGGCGCAGCGGACGAAACTCCTCTTCGCTCAATTCGCCCGACAAGCGGCGGCGAACCTGATCGGCGTACTGCGCGACCCGTTCATCGACGATGGTCTGGTCGTACTGATCGTATTGGTACATTCGGGGACCCCAATTTTTGCAGTGATACGCAGCGGTCCGGTTCCGCCACGCCTTGAATACCTCTCTTTGTCAGCAGCCGCAGATGAACGTTTAGACCCATCGCTCATTTGCTTATGACAAATACAGATATCCATATTGAAAAAGATGGACAGATCGTAATAAACTCGCCTTATATTTCAAACGACTAAAAAATTCTTTTGATATGCGGAGGGGTTATATATGAACCTACACCAGTTCCGCTTCGTCCGTGAGGCAGTGCGGCAGAATTTCAACCTGACAGAAGCCGCGAAAGCCCTGTTTACAAGCCAGCCAGGCGTTTCGAAGGCGATCATCGAGCTGGAGGACGAGCTCGGCGTGGAAATTTTCACACGACACGGCAAGCGGGTGCGCTCGCTGACCGAGCCGGGGCGCATCATTCTTCAGTCGGTTGAGAAGATTCTGCAGGAGGTCGAGAGCCTCAAACGGGTCGGTAAAGATTACGCGGCACAGGATCAGGGCAATCTGGTGATCGCCGCCACCCACACTCAGGCGCGCTACTCGCTGCCCGCCGCGATCGCCGAATTCAAGAAGCGCTTTCCCAAGGTCCACCTTTCGATTCTGCAAGGCAGCCCGACCCAGGTCGCCGAAATGGTGATCCACGACCAGGCCGACCTCTGCATCGCCACCGAGGCGATCTCCAACTATAAGGAGCTGGTCTCGCTGCCGTGCTTCCAGTGGCACCACGTGGCGGTCATGCAGCCGGATCATCCGCTGCTCGACCGCAAACTTTTGTCGCTGGATGATCTGACCCAGTATCCGCTGATCACCTACGACAACGCGTTCGCCGGCCGCACCAAGATCAACGAGGCGTTCCGCCTGCGTGGTCTGCATCCGGACATCGTGCTGGAGGCGATCGACGCCGACGTGATCAAGACCTATGTGGAACTGGGTCTGGGCGTCGGCATCATGGCGGATATCGCGTTCAACGCCGAGCGCGACCGTCATTTGCGCGCCATGCCGGTCGGCCACCTGTTCGGCAGCAACGTGACGCGGGTCGCGCTGAAACAGGGCGCTTATTTGCGCAGCTATGTGTATACGCTCGTCGAACTGCTGTCGCCGAGCATGAACCGCAAGCTGATCGAGCAGGCGCTCAAGGGCGAACACGAAACCTACGAACTTTGATATCACCACCGCTTCTTGCCACGGAGACCTTTTGATGACGTCGTATAAGAAAAAATTCAGCGGCCTCACCGCCGCTTTAGGTTTTGGCGCGCTCCTGCTCGCCACCGCTGCACACGCCGACATCAAGGTCGGCATTGACCTGTCGAGCACCGGCCCCGCGGCTGTGATCGGCATCACCAGCAAGAACGCGATGCTGATGTGGCCCGCCACCATCGCCGGCCAGAAAGCCGACTACATTTTCCTCGACGACGCCTCCGACCCGGGCGCCGCCGTGCGCAACATCCGCAAGCTGATCAACGAAGACCACGTGGACGTGATCGTCGGCCCGAACATCACGCCGGCCGCGATGGCCGCGCTCGACCCGGTCGCCGAGAGCCAGACGCCGATGATCACGCTGATCGGTTCGGCGAGCGTGGTCGAGCCGCAGGAAGGCAAGAAGGTGTGGGCCTACAAGATGGCGCAGACCGACAGCGCGATGGCCGACGTGATGACGCGCTACATGTCGAACCACAACGTGAAGACAGTGGGTTTCATCGGTTTCGCGGACGGCTACGGCGAAAGCTGGCTCAACGAGTTCAGCAAGTTCGCGGCGCTGCGCCATATCCAGCTGGTCGCCACCGAGCGCTATAACCGTACCGACGCGAGCGTGACCGGCCAGATTCTGAAGCTGATGGCCGCCAAGCCGGACGCGATCCTGATCGCGGGCGCCGGCACGCCGACGGTGCTGCCGCAACGCACACTGATCGAGCGCGGCTTCAAAGGCCCGATCTATCAGACGCATGGCATCGCCACGCCCGAGTTCATCAAGCTGGGCGGCAAGGACGTGGAAGGCACGCTGTTCCCGACCCAGCCGGTCGTGGTGGCGCGTACGCTGCCGGCCGATCATCCGGCGAAGAAAGCGGCGCTCGCCTTCACGAACGAATACGAAGCGAAGTACGGCCCGGGCAGCGTGACGCAGTTCGCTGGCGACGCGGCCGGCGTGTATCCGCGCTTGCAGGATGCAGTGGCCCGCGCGCTGAAGACGGCGCAGCCGGGCACGCCGGCGTTCCGCACGGCGCTGCGTGACGAGTTGGAACATGCGCATGAACTGGTCGTGCCGAACGGCGTGGTCAACACGAGCGCGAAGGATCACGTGGGGTTGGATCAGCGCGCGAGCGTGATGGGCGTGATCAGGAACGGCAAGTTTGTTTATTTGAGCCAGTAAGCCATGTAGGGGAACCACCGCCCTGAAAGCCGGGCGGCAGGTGCCGGCGGCGTGATCGCGTCGCCGGCTCCGCTACACGGGGCGGCGCCATATGCCGTGCGGAAAGTCAGCGGGACCGGCTGCGGAGCAACTTGCGGCTGCGGCCGCAATCAAGCCGCAAGACTGAGACGCCGGCGCGTTCAGCCTGCGAAATTGCTAAAGTAGCAGTCTTTCCCCCGATCAGCAGTCCCACACCATGCGCACCACCCGAGCCATCCACGCCGTCGAGCGGCTGAAAACGCGCAGCGGCAATCCGCAGTTCGCCGCGATCAGCCTGTCCGGCGGCCTGTTCTATCTGGTCGACAAATCGAGCGGCACGGACAAGAAAGTCTCCGATCCGCTGACGCTCGACGACTTCGTCAAATTCGTCGACGCTTTCGGCCCGCCGAAGCCGCGTAAGGCCAGCAAGCTGGATATCGCGTTCGAAGAGCAGATCAAGAAGAGCAAAGGCGGTTGAGCGGGGCGACTGCTCCGCGCCCATAGCCGTATCAACGCCTCACGCGTTGCCAAGCTCGCGCCACTGCCCATCCGCCGCGCTACTCGCGAGCATCGCCTCGATAAAGCGCAAACCCGACACTCCGTCTTCCACCGTCGTGAGCAAGAGACTTTCGGCGGGCAACGCGCGGCCCGCGTCCAGCGCTTCGATCTGCAACGCCGCGTCTTTGTACAACTGCGCGAACGCTTCCAGATAACCTTCGGGATGCCCTGGCGGCACACGCGTCGCATGCGCCGCGATCGCGCTCTTCACGCGCCCTCGCGTCAAACGCTCAGCCGCGCCGCCCAACGGCGTGAACCACAATTCGTTGGGATTCTCCTGATCGAAACTCAAACCGGCTTTCGTCCCATACACGCGCAAACGCAATGCATTCTCCGCGCCGCTCGCCACCTGGCTCGCCCATAGCATGCCGCGCGCGCCGTTCGGATAACGCAGCATGGCCTGCACGTGATCGTCGATGCGGCGTCCCGGCACGAACGTATGCACTTCCGCGGACAGCGCGCGCGGCGTCATACCCGTGACGAACGCGACAAGGTGATAGGCATGCGTGCCGATATCGCCGAGGCATCCCGCCGGTCCCGCTAACGCCGGGTCCGTGCGCCAACCGGCCTGCTTGTTCGTGCCGCTCGTTTCGATCGGTTCGGCCAGCCAGTCCTGCGCGTATTCGACCTGCACCACGCGTATCTCGCCGAGCTCGCCGCGTTCGATCAGCTCGCGGGCATGACGCACCAACGGATAGCCCGAATACGTATGCGTCAGCGCAAACAAGCGGTTCTTCTCGCGAGCGAGTTTCGCCAGCGCTTCGCCTTCGGCCAGCGAAATCGCCAACGGCTTGTCGCACACGATATGGATGCCGGCTTCGAGAAACGCTGTCGCCACCGGCGCGTGAAGATGATTCGGCGTGACGATCGCCACCGCGTCGATGCCATCATCGCGCGCGGCCTCCGCGCGCGCCATCTCGCGCCAGTCCGCATAGCTGCGCGCGATGCCGGCCTCGGCGGCGCTCGCCTGGGCGCGCTGCGGATCGGACGACAGCGCGCCCGCCACCAGTTCGAACCGATCGTCGAGCCGCGCCGCGATCCGATGCACCGCGCCGATAAACGCGCCCTGCCCGCCGCCGACCATCCCCAGCCTGAGCCTTCGTTGTGCCATCGTCCTCGCTCCTTTTGCGTTGGCTCGCCGCCGTCAGATGCCAAGCACGCGTTTTAACTGCGCGGCGTCCACACCGCTTCCCGCGAAATCGTCGAACGCATGCTCGGCCACGCGGATGATGTGGCGGCGAATGAACTCCGCGCCTTCGCGCGCGCCGTCGTGCGGATGCTTCAGCGCGCACTCCCATTCGAGCACGGCCCAGCCGGGGAAATCGTATTGCGCCATCTTCGAGAAGATCGCGCCGAAATCGATCTGCCCGTCGCCGAGCGAGCGGAACCGGCCCGCACGTTCGACCCAACCGCTATAGCCGCCGTACACGCCTTGCCTGCCATTTGGACGAAACTCCGCATCCTTCACATGGAACGCCTTGATGCGCTCGTGATAGATGTCGATGAACGCGAGGTAGTCGAGTTGCTGCAACACGAAATGACTCGGGTCGTAGAGGATGTTGGCGCGCGCGTGCTGCTTGAGCGCATCGAGAAAACGCTCGAAGGTCACGCCGTCGTGCAGGTCTTCACCCGGATGCAACTCGTAACACACGTCGACACCCGCTGCGTCGAACGCGTCGAGAATCGGCGTCCAGCGGCGCGCGAGTTCGTCGAATGCGGCTTCCACCAGACCTGCCGGACGCTGCGGCCACGGGTACAGATACGGCCACGCCAGCGCCCCGGAAAACGACACGTGCGTATTCAATCCCAGCCGCTGCGACGCCTTCGCCGCGAGCTTCATCTGGTCGATCGCCCACTGCGTGCGCGCGGTCGGATCGCCTCGCACCTGCGGCGCGGCAAAGCCGTCGAACAATGCGTCATAGGCCGGGTGCACGGCGACGAGCTGTCCTTGCAGATGCGTGGACAGTTCGGTGATCGTCACGCCCAGGTTCTCCACCGTCTCGCGCAATTGGTCGCAATACGCCTGGCTCGCCGCGGCCTGTTCGAGATCGATCAGGCGGCTGTCGCACGGCACCTGAATCCCCTTGAAGCCGAGGCTCGCGGCCCACTCGGCAAGATGCGCGAGGTTGTCGAACGGCACCTCGTCGCCCATGAACTGGGCGAGAAAGATGGCAGGCCCTTTGATGGTTTTCATCGTACGGCTCCTCGAACGGGGGCGCGCTCGCCGTGCCGCTGCGGCACGAGGCCCGGCTCGGGCCCGCCGGCGCGCCCCGAATGCTCAGCTCAGAACGGCGAGTCCGGGAAATAGAACTGCTGCGCGTTTTCCTTCGTGATCAGCACCGACGGAATGATCGTGGTGGGCGGCAGCTTCTCGCCCTTCAGGCGCGCCTCGGCCGTGAGCTTGATGGCGTCGTAGATGAACTTCGGCGAGTACGACACGTCCGCCTTGATCATCGGCGCGCCGTCCATCACGTTCTTCACCATGCCTTTCGATCCCGCGCCGCCGAACACGATCTTGATGTCGGTGCGCTTGGCCTGCTCGATCGCCTTGATCACGCCCACCGCCATGTCGTCGTCGGCGGCCCAGACGGCGTCGATGTGCTTGAAGCGAGTCAGATAATCCTGCATGACCTTGAACGCGTCGTCGCGATTCCAGTTCGCGTACTTCGCGTCGAGAATCTTCATATCCGGATAGTTCTTGATCACGGTTGTGAACGCAGTCCAGCGTTCGTTATCGAGCGTGGTCGGAATGCCGCGCAGCGCGACGATGTTGCCTTTGCCGCCCAGCTCCTTCGCCAGAAACTCGGCGGGGATCTTGCCGAACGCGGTGTTGTCGCCCGCCACGTACGCATCTTGCGCGCTGGTGTCGGTCAGGCCGCGATCCACCACCGTCACGTATACGCCCTTCTTCTTCACCTGCGCGACCGGCTGCGTGAGCGAAGCCGATTCGAACGGAAAGATCACGAGCGCGTTGATCTTGTTGACCGTCACCAGATCCTGCAGCTGGTTCGCCTGTTCGGGCGCGCCGGCCGCGGTCTTCACGATCACTTTCAGATCGGGATGGGCTTTCTCCAGATCGGCCTTGGCTTTGTTCGCCCACCAGACGATGCCGCCCGTAAAGCCGTGGTCGGCTGTTGGAATCGCGACACCCAGCGTGACCTTTTCGTCGGCGCGCGCGATGTTCGCCGTGCCCAGTATCCCCAACGCCAGCATGCCGGCGCCGACCGCTCGAATGACCTGCTTCATGGTTGTGTCTCCTTGTGTGAGGCGTTCGTGCGCCCCGATTTTCCACTCGCCGTGATTGCAAATTTGCGGCGCGAATTGCAGCGCCCCTACCGCCGTCCACGTTGTACGAACGCGACGAAGATAATCACCACGCCCTGCACCGCCGCGTTCAGATACACGCTGATGATGCTGGTCAGATTCAGAATGTTCGCGATCACCGACAGCAGGATCGCGCCGATCACCGTGCCGATCACGCGTCCTTCGCCGCCCTTGAGCGCCGTGCCGCCGACCACCACCGATGCGATCGCCTCGAGCTCCCACAGCAAACCCGTAGTGGGCGTGGCGGAACCGAGGCGCGGCACATACAGCACGGTGGCGACGCCCACGCACATGCCGAGCAGCACGTAGGTGACGATCTTCACGGTATCAACGCGAATCGCCGCATAGCGCGCGACCTGTTCGTTCGAACCGATTGCCTGCACATGACGGCCGAACGCCGTGCGGTTGAGAATCAGCGCGCCGCCCGCCGCGACCACCAGAAACACCCAGATCGGCACCGGCACGCCGAACAGGCTCGCGTAATACACCGGGCCGTACAGGTCGGATAGCGAGTTGTCGAGCGTCAGCGCGCCGCCGTCGGCGAGCCAGGTCAGCACCGCGCGAAAGATGCCCAACGTGCCGAGCGTGACGATGAACGGCTCGATCCGTCCTTTGGTGATCAGCAGGCCGTGCGCGCAGCCGAACAGACCGCCGAGCACGAGCGCGAACACGATGCCGAGCGTGACGATCAGCAAAGGCGCGAACGTATGGCCGCCTATGCCCGCCGCGAGCCCGTTCATCAGCCAGATCATGCTGCCCGCGATCAGCGCCGCCATCGAGCCGACCGAGAGATCGATGCCGCCCGAGATGATCACGAAGGTCATGCCGACCGCGATGATGCCGATGAACGACGTGCGCGTGAGCACGTTCATCATGTTGTCGAGCGTGGCGAAATCGCGGTTGAGAAGTGTGCCGACAATGCACAGCGCGATCAGTCCGACCAGCGGCCCGAGCGCGTACAGACGATGCGCGAAGCGCAACGCGCGGCCTGATTGGACGGCTTCAGTGGGTGCCGGTAGCATGGGCGATCAACTCCTCTTCGGTCAGATGCTCGAGCGTCAGCGTCGCTTGCAGGCGTCCCGCGCGCATCACGGCGACGCGGTGGCACAAGCCGATCAGCTCGATCAGTTCGGATGAAATGACGATCACCGCGCGGCCCTGCGCGGCGAGACGATGGATCAGGAAATAGATGTCGCGTTTCGCGCCGACATCCACGCCGCGCGTCGGCTCGTCGAGTACGATCACGTTCGGCTCGGGCTGCAGAAACTTGGCGAGCGCGAGCTTCTGCTGATTGCCGCCGGAGAGCATGCGCGCGCGGCTCGACAGATCGCCGGTGCGAATGCCGAATTCGCTCACGGCTTTGGTCAACGCGGCGCGTCCCGCTTTCATGTCCAGCAGCGGATGCGCGTAGCGTTCGAGCGTCATCAGCGTGACGTTGTCCTGCAGGCTCAGGTTCACATGGAGGCCTTTGCCCTTGCGATCTTCGCTGAGATAGGTGAGGCCGTGCTGCATCGCGTCGCGCGGGCTTTTCAGATCGGCGGGGCGGCCGGCGATTTCAATGTGGCCCGCCGTGCGTTTGCGCAAGCCGATGATCGCCTCGAACGCCTCGGTGCGGCCCGCGCCCACCAGTCCCGCGAAACCGAGCACTTCGCCGGCGCGCACGTCGAAGCTCAGGTCCTCCACCCAGTCCGGCACGACGAGGCCTTGCACCTTCAGCGCAACCGGCGCGTCGGCGGGCACGGTGATTTTCTCGGGGAACATATCGGACAGGTCGCGCCCGACCATCAGGTTCGCCATCTGCTGCCGCGCGAGCCCCGCGGTTGCGCCGCGGGCGACGAAGCGGCCGTCGCGCATCACGATCACTTCGTCGGTGATGCGCTCCACTTCGTCGAGCTTGTGTGAAATGTAGATGATGGTCACGCCGTCGGCCTTCAGCTTCGCCATCAGCGTGAAGAGACGCTCGGTTTCGGACGGCGTGAGGGTCGCCGTCGGTTCGTCCATGATGAGCAGCCGCGCGCGGCGCGACAGCGCCTTGGCGATCTCCACCATCTGCTTTTCCGCGACGATCAATTCGCGCACCTTCGTGTCCGGCGCTTTCTCCAGACCGACCTGCGCGAGATAACGGGCGGCCTCGCTGTTCATCGCGGCATCGTCGACGAACCAGCCGCGCTTCTTTTCATGGCCGAGGTACATGTTCTGCGCGATGGTCAGATGCTCGGCGAGATTGAACTCCTGGTGGATCAGGACGATGCCTTGCGCTTCGGCGTCGCGCGAACCGGCGAACTGCTGCGGGTGGCCATCGATCATCAAGCCGCCCGACGTGGCGGTTTCATAGCCGGCGAGGATTTTCATCAGCGTCGATTTGCCCGCGCCGTTCTCGCCGAGCAGACCGTAGATGCGGCCCGGCGTCAGTTCGAAGCTCACGCCGTGCAGCACGCGCACGGGCCCGAAGTCTTTGCGGATATCGTCGAAACGGATCGCGAGGCTCATGACTCAGGCGCTCCCGCGAATCACGAGCCGATGCGGCAACAGCACGCCCGGCACGTTCGCCAACGGATTGGCGAGCCGCTGCAGCAGCAGGCGCGCGGCGGTTTCGCCCAGTTCGCGCATGGGCTGCGCGATGGTGGTGAGCGGCGGATCGACCTGCGCGGCAAGCGAGATATCGTCGAAGCCGACCACCGCGATGTCGTCCGGCACGCGCTTGCCGACGCTGCGCAAGCCGTGAATCACGCCGATCGCCAACGTATCGGAGACCGCGAAGATCGCGCTCGGCGCCTGCGGCTGACTCATCAGCGTAGCCGCGGCCGAGGCGCCCGCCGCGTAATCGAGGCTGTTCAGGTTCATGCGCCAGCGTTCGTCCGGCGTAATGCCCGCTTCGGTCAGCGCGTCCAGATAGCCTTGCTGGCGCTGACGCGCGTACAGGTAGTCGACATCGGAATTGATCAGGCCGATGCGGCGGTGGCCGCGCGCGAGCAGATGCCTGACTGCGTCGCCGGCGGCCCGGTAGTTGTCGATGCCCACGTACGGCACACCCATTGCGGGGTCGAACTCGCAGCACGCGACCCACGGCAGCGCGCTGGAGGCCTCGCCGAGCGCCTGCTGGATGGTGGCCGGATCGAGACAGATCGCGCCGTCCGCGCGGCGGCGGCGCAGCAGATCGAAGTAGCTGCGCTCGCGGCCCGGATCGGCCCCCGTGTCACACAGCAGCATGAAGTAGCCGTGCTGACGCGCCACGCTGTCGATGCCGCGCACGATCTCCGCGTAAAAAGGGTTGCCCACGTCCGGGACCATGGTCAGCAGCAGGCGGCTCTCCGCCGTGCGCAGGTTGCGCGCGAGTTCGTTGACGCGATAGCCGCTGGCGTCGATGGCGGCCAGCACCTTGTCGCGCGTGGCGGGCCGCACGTTCTCATGGCCGTTCAGCACGCGCGACACGGTGGCCACCGAGACGCCCGCCTGCTCGGCCACACCGGCAATCGAGATGCCTTCGGCGGGGCCGCGCGACGGCTGGGCGCCGGGCCGCGGATGCGCCTCGGACGCCGCAGCCGGAGCCTTCGTGGACGACGATCTGGACAAGTGAACCCGCCTCGAGAATGTAATCGATTACATTTTTGAACGATCGACGCGCGAAGTGCAAGGACGGATCACTAGGGATTAATACGGGGGCGCCGGGGCACCGCCACGCCGCCCCCCGGTTCGGCGGCGGCCCGCGCCCTGCCCGCCAGAGCGCGGATCGGTGCCGTCATTTGGTACAATCCCGCAGTTACCCTGACGTGCCTTGCGTGCCGAGTTGTCTTGCGAGGCCCCGGTCAGTGGCCTATCGCAAACTCGCCAAACCACCTAGCCGAATCCACCATGAACATCGAGCAAGCGCGTTTCAACATGATCGAACAGCAGATCCGCCCCTGGGAAGTGCTCGACCAGGACGTGCTGAATCTGCTGTCGATCGTCAAGCGTGAAAACTTCGTCCCCGCCGTTTATCGCGACCTCGCCTTCGTCGACTTCGAAGTGCCGCTGCCGGCCGGCCAGCACATGCTGGCGCCGCGCGTCGAAGCGCGCGTGCTGCAGGAACTGGCGGTGAAGAAACACGAAAGCGTGCTCGAAATCGGCGCGGGCTCGGGTTACATGGCCGCGTTGCTCGCGCACCGCGCGCAGCACGTGCTGACGGTCGACATCGAACCGGAACTGGCCGAACTGGCAAAGACGAACCTGATCGCCAACGGCGTGCTGAATGCCGAAGTCGCCACCGGCGACGCTTCCCGCGGCTGGCCCGTCGCCGCGCCGTACGACGTGATCTGCGTGTCGGGCGGCCTGCCGGTGCTGCCGCAGGAAGTGCTCGACCATCTGAAGATCGGCGGCCGTCTGGCGGCGTTCGTCGGCACCGCACCGGTCATGAAGGCACAGATCATCACGCGTATCGACGAAAAGCAATACCGCATTGCCGACGTGTTCGAAACGTATGTCGAGCCGCTCATCAACGCCGTGCAGCCCTCGCGCTTCAAGTTCTGATCGGCGCGTCGACCCGGACGGCGGGCCTGCCCGCCGTCTTCTGAACTGGATGTCCTTCTGATGCAAAACCTCACCGCTCCGGCGCTCGCCGAATGGCTCGCCGACACTTCGCGTCCCGCGCCCGTCCTGCTCGACGTGCGCGAGCCGTGGGAAATCCAGACGGCGTCCATCGCCGGCGCCGTGTCGATCCCGATGCGTGAAATTCCCGCGCGCAGCGAAGAACTCGACGACGACGCACAGATTGTATGCGTGTGCCATCACGGCGCGCGCAGCGCCCAGGTCGCGATGTTCCTGGAATCGCGCGGCCACACCAACGTGTTCAATCTGCAAGGCGGAATCGACGCATGGTCGCGTCAGGTCGATCCGTCGGTTCCGACTTATTGATTATTCAGCCGCAATGAAGGGCTAGAACGGCCGTTGTTCACGGCCGTTCCGGCGCTCGCGTGCGCGCTTTACGTGTTGCACGCGCAGGCCGCTGGCCTTTCCTCGCTTTCCTCGCTTTCCTCGCTTTCCTCGCTTTCTCCGCTTTCTCCGCTTTCTCCGCTTTCTCCGCTTTCTCCGCTTTCTCCGCTTTCTCCGCTTTCTCCGCTTTCTCCGCTTTCTCCGCGTCCAGTTTGCCGTCTATCGCATAGCGCTAACGCAAAGGATTCATTGCGCGGCTTCAGCTATTCATTTGAGAAATTTCATACGGTTTCCTGAGCATCGCACAGGCACCATGCTTCGACCATTATTCGGGAAAGCCATGTGATGAGATTTCTGAAGATCGCGATGCTAGCCGCAACCGTGTTGCCGCTAGCATCGCATGCAACGTTGGGCGGCGCGCCCGGCGCCGCATCCGCTCCGACCGTGCTGCGCGCCGCAGCGCAATCCGCCGTCTCGACCTCGCCTCAACCGTCGAATGCGGCCCCCTACTCCCTGCACCAGTCGATCGACGCCAACGGCGTGACCCTTCGTGAATACGTGCTGCCCGACAACGTCGTGTTCGCGGTCTCGTGGGACGGACCCATCCGTCCCGACATGACAGCGCTGCTCGGCAGCTATTTCCCCAACTTCGTCAACGCCGGGCAAAGCCGCGCGCGCGGCACGGGGCCTCTGATCGACGGCAACGACGATTTTCGCGTCGAGTCCAGCGGCCGACTGGGGCGCTTCAGCGGCATGGCATGGCTGCCTCGCCTGATGCCCGCCGGCGTGCGTCCCGGCGATCTGCAATAAGGCGCTTCGAGCTACGGGAAAACAGAACATGAACGCATTGAAGAGGACACTCTGTCTCGCAACAGCCATTGCGGGTATCGCGCTTTCCGCGTGCGGCGGCGGTGGTGGGAACGGCAGCGGCAACCAAGGCGGCAATTCCATAGGCTGGAACGCCACGCCTGACTGGATTCCGCCACCGGGCGGCACCGGCAGTTCCGGCAACTCCGGTAATTCGGGCAACCCGACGCCGCCAGCAACCGGAGACAACACGGTGGCGGTCCGTGTCGACACTTCAACAGGCACCGTGAACCGGCTCTTCGCAGCGGTAACGGTCTGCGCACCGGGCGCGCAAGCGGCACAGGGCGCGGGCCAGTGCGTGACGGTCGACAGGATGCTGGTGGATACCGGTTCGACGGGCGTGCGCATCGCATCCCGCGCAATCCCTACGCTGGCGCCTCTGTTGCTCACGCAAGCCGGCGCAGTCGACGATCCGGTCGGTTCGGCGCCGATTGCCGAATGCATGCCGTTTGCCTCGGGTTTCACATGGGGTTCGGTCAAGCGCGCCGACCTGACCATCGGCAGCAAGTCCGCGAGCAATATTCCGATCCAGTTGATCTCCGACGGCGCGTTCTCCACGCCGGACGATTGCATTGCACACGGCGGCGGTGACTTGGGCGCCGCGCTCGACGCGATGGGCGTCAACGGTATTCTCGGCATCGACAACTTCACGAGCGATTCCGCGGACGCCCTGACCACCGCGATTCCCGGCAACTATTACTACTGCCCGTCGCAGAACCGTTGCATCAGCACGCGCATGCAGGCAAGCCAGGAAGTCATGAACCCGGTTGCCGGATTCGCCAGGGACAATAACGGTACGATCATCCGTCTGCCCGCCGTGCCAGCGGCCGGCCAGGCGACCGTTACGGGGCTATTGGTGTTCGGCATCGGCACCCAGCCGAATAATGCGTTGCCGGCCAATGCGACCGTCGTGACCGTGGACAAATACGGCATGTTCACGACGCAGTACCAAGGGCGTGTGTTCAATCGAAGCGCGATCGACAGCGGCACCATGAGCTACGCTTTTCCGGATAGTACGATTCCCGTCTCCGCCACGGGCTTGTACACGCCGACCGCCACGCTGAACCTCACGGCAACGATCGACCCGACCAACGGAAAAAGCGCGCCGCTCCAGATGCCATTCTCGGTCGGCAACGCCGCCAGGCTGATGGCAAACGGCTACGCGGCGTTCGACAACATCGGTCAGTACTTCACGAGCAGCCACAACAATATGTTCCTGTGGGGCCTGCCGTTCTTCTATGGCCGCGATGTCTATACGGTAATTGGAAACGCGAAGGTCGGCAACCAGACCGGACCGTTCGTCGCGTTCTAACGACTAAGTGGTCGACTGGCTCAGGAGACGCTGCGCTACTACAGCGTCTCCTTACGCCCTTTCCGATTTTGGTTCAGACCTTTCCGACAATCCCAATAACGCCCCGCTGGCACCATGCTCCGACCTGTTTTTGAGGAGCAATGTGATGAATCTCGTGAAGGTTGCGCTGGCTGCGGCGGCTCTGGCTCCGCTCGCGTCGTATGCGGCGCTGGGTGCCGCGCCGGGTGCGGGAGTGGCGCCGCAACCATTGCTCCGTGCGGCAACCTCTAACGCCGCTTCCGCATCAATTTCAACTTCCACTTCCACTTCCACTTCCACTTCCACTTCCACTTCCGTGGCCTACACCGTGCGCGCGTCGCGTGACGCCAACGGCGTGATCGTGCGCGAATACGTGTTGCCGTCGAACGTTGTCTTTGCTGTCACGTGGGACGGCCCGGTGCGGCCGGATATGAGCGCGCTGCTCGGCAGCTATTTGCCCAACGCCGTAGCCGCCAGCGCGATGCGGGCTCGTGGCACGGGGCCGTTGATCGAGCGCAACGGCGACTTTCAGATCGAGTCAGCAGGCGCGCCCGGACACGCCACAGGCAAGGCGTTCCTGCCGCGCCTCGTCCCCACCAATGTTCGCGTGGAAGATCTGCAATGAAGCCGCGGCGCGACTCACCAATCACAGGAAACATGAAGACATTCAATCCATCCGTTTGCTTCGCCATCCTGACTGTTAGCGCAGTGCTGTCCGCCTGCGGGGGCGGCGGGAGCGAGAGCGGTGACGCGAACGCGACACAAGACAAGGGCAAGCCGGCACCGGTCACGCCGACGCCGGGTTCTGCGCCGTCGCCAAGCCCCTCTTCGAGCCCAATGCCGACGCCAGTTCCAGCACCGGCGCCCGCGCCGACACCGAGCCCTGCTCCAATGCCGAGTCCGAGCCCGGCCCCGAGGCCCGTTCCGACACCGAGTCCCGCGCCGATGTCGAGCCCCAACCCGGCGCCAAGGCCCGTTCCGAGTCCGACTCCGAGTCCCGCCCCGACTCCGACACCGACTCCGACTCCGACTCCTACACCGACTCCTACGCCAACCCCAACCCCATCGCCGACGCCATCCCCCACGGCCGACATCAACACCGTCCCGATCACCGTCGCGCGGTGGACGGGCGACTACGCCAACCAGCCGTACGTCACCGTCACGATCTGCATCCCTGGCGTACAAGGCGCGAACCAATGCGCGACGATCGACCACATGCTGGTCGACACCGGCTCGGCAGGCGTGCGCGTGCTGGCGAGCGCACTGGGTCCGGCGCTCACAGGTCGCTTGCCCGCCCAGACCGGCGCCACCGACGATCCCACCAGCGCAGCGCCGATCGCCCAATGCGCGCAGTTTGCCTCGGGTTACGCGTGGGGGCCCATCAGGCGCGCCGACGTGACGATCGGCGGCAAGGCGGCCGGCAACCTGCCGATCCAGGTCATCGGCGACGGCGCGTATGTCACGCCTGCCGACTGCGCATCGGTGGGTCTCGGGAACATCGGCACGGTGACCGATCTAGGCGCCAACGGCGTGGTCGGCGTCGGTTCAGCGGTGCGCGACTTTCCGCTCGCGGCTCAAACGGCGTTATCGGCAACTTACTACTACTGCCCGTCCACGGGTTCGTGCAAAGGCACCCGCGTGCCGCTCGACACGCAGGTCATGAATCCAGTCGCCGCTTTCACATCGGACAACAACGGTACGATCATCCGTCTGCCCGCATTGCCGGCCGGCGGTCAGGCGAGCGCGACCGGCGAACTGGTGTTCGGCATCGGCACGCAGCAGAACAATCGGCTGCCGTCGGCGGCCCATATCATCCCGCTCGACAGCAACGGCTTCTTCACGACCACCTATAAAGGTGCGGTGTTCGCGAGAGGCGTGCTGGACAGCGGGTCGAACACGAACACTTTCCAGGATCGCGCGATCCCGTTCGACCCGTGGAGACGCTACACGCCACCGACTCCTCTCAGCTTGTCCGCTCTGCTCAAACCCGGCAGCGGCGCGACGGTGCCCGTGACGGTGCCGTTCCAGGTCGCCAACACGGCCGGCCTGATGAACGGCCCCTACGCCGCGCACGACGATCTTCCCGTCTACACATCGCTTTCCAGTTACTTCATCTGGGGCCTGCCCTTCTTCTTCGGCCGCGACGTATTCACCGGCTTGAACGGCGCGCAGATCGGCGCGCAGACCGGACCCTTCGTCGCGTTCTAGGCGCGACCACCTTGCACGTTTGATCGCCTCGCGTCAGTGAAGCCAGAGCACGGCGCATGCACAAAGGCGCGGCGGACATGCACCGCCGACGCCCGTTGGCGGATACGCGCGCTTCGTTGCGGCGCGGCACGCACCCGAACGAGGCGCGGGGTTCGATCCTGCACCAATTTTGCGCCGTAACACGCATCGGGCGGCGGCCCCCCAGCCGCGCCGCAGCATGCCATCCCCGTCCTTCAAGTCGAATTTACTGCATGGCATGTGGCTTGCAGTACACAAGCGGCAAGTCATGCGGGATAAGCCCTGCTGGCTGAAATCGACGCCCATAAACAGTCACCATCAATGGCAAGGGGATATACATGAAACGTCGCAGTCTGTTGAAGTTCGGCTCCATGTCGGGCGCGCTGGCGCTTGCTGGTCAGGTTCCGTTTGCCCACGCGCAGTCGGGCAGCGGCCCGATCAAGGTCGGTATCCTGCATTCGCTGTCGGGCACGATGGCGATCTCCGAAACCTCTCTCAAAGACACTGCGTTGATGACCATTGCGGACATCAACAAGAACGGCGGCGTGATGGGCCGTCAACTGGAGCCGGTGGTGGTCGACCCGGCGTCGAACTGGCCGCTCTTCGCTGAAAAAGCGCGTCAGCTGATCACGCAGGACAAGTGCGCCGTGGTGTTCGGCTGCTGGACTTCGGTGTCGCGCAAATCGGTGCTGCCGGTGTTCGAGGAACTGAACGGCCTGCTGTTCTACCCGGTGCAGTACGAAGGCGAGGAAATGTCGCGCAACGTGTTCTACACGGGCGCAGCGCCGAATCAGCAGGCGATTCCGGCGACCGAATACCTGATGAGCGCGGAAGGCGGCGGCGCCAAGCGCTTCTTCCTGCTGGGCACCGATTATGTGTACCCGCGCACGACCAACAAGATCCTGCGCGCGTTCCTCAAGTCGAAGGGCGTCCAGGAAGCCGACATTCAGGAGGTCTATACGCCGTTCGGCCACAGCGACTACCAGACCATCGTCGCGAACATCAAGACTTTCTCGCAAGGCGGCAAGACCGCGGTGATCTCGACGGTGAACGGCGACTCGAACGTGCCGTTCTACAAGGAGCTGGGCAACCAGGGGCTGAAGGCGTCGGACGTGCCCGTGGTCGCCTTCTCGGTCGGCGAGGAAGAACTGCGCGGCATCGATACGAAGCCGCTGGTCGGCAACCTCGCGGCGTGGAACTACTTCATGTCGCTGCGCAATCCGGCCAACGAAAAGTTCAAGAAACAATGGGCCGCATGGGTCGCGCAGAACAACCTGCCGGGCGGCACCAAGCGCGTGACCAACGACCCGATGGAAGCCACCTTCGTCGGCATCCATATGTGGAAGCAGGCGGTCGAGAAGGCCAAGAGCACCGAAGTCGACAAGGTGCGCGTGGCGATGGTCGGCCAGACCTTCGCGGCGCCCTCGGGTTTCACACTCGAAATGGACGGCAATCACCACCTGCACAAGCCGGTGATGATCGGTGAAGTGCGCGCCGACGGCCAGTTCAACGTGGTATGGCGGACCAAGACCGCGATTCGCGCGCAGCCGTGGAGCCCGTTCATTGCCGGCAATTCGAGCAAGCCGGACGTGGTCAGCTCGATCCCGGCGTTCCTGAAGCGCTCGCGCGTCGCCTGAGCGAACGGCGTGCCGTGACGGCGACGTCTGCCGGCATGGCACGCCGATGCAAGCCCGCGACAGGCGCGGCCACCGCGTCTGCGTTCGTGCCGTGATCCGGCGTCGCGACGCACGACTTTCGCGCGCAGCAACTCGACGGCGCGGCCGCGGCGCTTGCCCACATGCCGCGCCGCCCTGCCGGTTTTTCTTCAAAGGCCACCATGGCGTTCTCATTCCTCACATCCGCTCGAACACGGGCACGCACCCTGGCACGACGGCTCGCGCGGCGCGGCATAGCCGGCGCCGCGCTCGTGCTGCTCGCCGGAGCACCGCTCACCGCCTTCGCGCTGACGCAAGCCGATGTGGCGCCGCTTGCCGGCGACGACTTCGATGCGAAATCCGCGGCCATCGACAAACTGATCGCCAATCACGACAAGGAGTCGATGGCGGTGCTCAAGGCCCTGTCCGAAGACGGCGCGCTCGCCACCGATTCGGGCGCCGTGCTGCTGCAGGACGGCGACACCGCGAAGGACGCGGTCACCGGCAAGACCGTCGCCGCGGGCGATGCCCAGCCGGTCACGCTGAACAATCTGCTGCGCTCGAAAGTGGCCGGCGCGCTGTCGGGCCTGCAGCTCGATTCGCCGGACAAGGCGGCACGTGAAGCCGCGATCACCGCGCTGCTGCAGAACCCGGATCCGTCGATCAAACCGCTCGTCGACGCGGCTCGCGCAAAGGAAACCGATCCCGCGCTGAAGAAGCGCCTCGACACTTTGTGGGCGATGACCGCGCTGCACGACGCCGACCCCGCAAGGCGCCTCGAAGCCGTGCAACTGGTCGCCGCGCGACACGACCTCGACATGAACGAGCTGCTGCGGCCGATCGTCGCGAAGAAGCCGGACGGCACCTTCGTGGAAGCCGACGACCGCGTGCGCGCCGCCGCGCAAAGCGGCATCGACGAACTCGACGCGATCCAGCGCCGCAGCCAGATCGCCGGCACGCTGTTCGCGGGCCTCTCGCTTGGCAGCGTGCTGCTGCTCGCCGCGCTGGGCCTTGCCATCACCTATGGGTTGATCGGCGTGATCAACATGGCGCACGGCGAATTCCTGATGATCGGCGCGTACGCGACCTATGTCGTGCAGAACCTCTTTCAGCGTTTCGCGCCCGGCGCGTTCGACTGGTATCCGCTGCTCGCCATTCCGGCCTCGTTCGTCGCCGCGGGGCTGGTGGGCATCGTGCTCGAACGGCTGGTGCTGAAGCATCTGTACGGCCGCCCGCTCGAAACGCTGCTGACCACCTTCGGCGTCAGCCTGATCCTGATTCAGGCGACGCGCATGCTGTTCGGCGCGCAGAACGTGCAGGTGGTCAACCCGGCGTGGATGAGCGGCGGCGTCACCGTGCTGCCCAATCTGATCCTGCCGTACAACCGGCTCGCGATTCTCGCGTTCTCGCTGATCGTGGTCGGCATCGCGTGGGCTGTGCTCACCAAGACGCGGCTCGGCCTGTTCGTGCGCGCCGTGACGCAGAACCGGCGCATGGCGGCCTGTGTCGGCGTGAAGACCGCACGGGTCGATTCGTATGCGTTCGCGTTCGGCGCGGGCATCGCCGGTCTGGGTGGCTGTGCGCTCTCGCAGATCGGCAACGTCGGACCGGACCTCGGCCAGAGCTACATCATCGATTCGTTCATGGCCGTGGTGCTGGGCGGCGTCGGCCAGTTGGCCGGCACGGTAATCGGCGGCTTCGGCCTCGGACTCATCAGCAAGGCGATCGAACCGTTCTGGGGCGCGGTGCTCGCGAAGATCGCCGTGCTCGTGCTGATCGTGTTGTTCATCCAGAAGCGTCCGCAGGGCATGTTCGCCCTCAAGGGCCGTAGCGCGGAGGCATGAGATGACATCTGCAACTTCATCGGCTCACGTCGGCGCAAGCGGCGGCGGCGCGCTCGCCGGACGCGAAGCGCAAGCGGGTTTCGCGCTCGGCCTGCCGCCGCGCCCCGCGCTGCTGTCACGGCGGGCGTGGCTCGCGCTGATCGCGTTGATCATCGTCTTCGGCCTCGGCGTGCCGTTCGCAACGCTAGTCGTGCCGGAGACGAGCGCGCTGCATCTGTCGGCGTACGCGATGACGATCACCGGCAAGTTCATGTGCTACGCGATCGCGGCGTTGGCGCTCGATCTCGTATGGGGCTACTGCGGCATTCTGAGCCTGGGGCACGCGCTGTTCTTCGCGCTCGGCGGCTACGCGATCGGTATGTATCTGATGCGCTCGATCGGCCACGAAGGCAAATACGGCAGCGACCTGCCCGACTTCATGGTGTTTCTCGACTGGCATCACTTGCCCTGGTACTGGCAAGGCACGCAGCATCTCGGCTACGCACTGTTGCTGGTGGTGCTGGTGCCGGCGGTGGTCGCGTGGGTGTTCGGCTTCTTCACGTTCCGCTCGCGGGTGAAGGGCGTGTATCTGTCGATCATCACGCAGGCCATGACCTTCGCCGCGATGCTGCTGTTCTATCGCAACGAGACGGGCTTCGGCGGCAATAACGGCTTTACCGACTTCAAGCGCATTGGCGGCTTTCCCATCACGCATCCAGGCACGCGCACCGCGCTGCTGCTGATCACGTTCGCCGTGCTTATCCTCGCGTTCCTCGGCGCGCGCGCCATCGTCACCTCGAAGCTCGGCCGCGTGGTAACCGCGGTGCGCGACGGCGAAACGCGCCTGATGTTCCTCGGCTACAGCCCGCTCGCCTACAAGCTGTTCGTATGGACGGTGTCCGCCGTGTTGTGCGGCATTGCCGGCGCGCTGTACGTGCCGCAGGTCGGCATCATCAACCCGGGCGAGATGTCGCCGGGCAACTCGATCGAAATGGCGATCTGGGTTGCCGTGGGCGGACGCGGCACGCTGATCGGCCCGATCATCGGCGCGTTTGCCGTGAATGGCGCGAAGAGCTTCTTTACGGCGAACTTCCCTGAATACTGGCTGTTCTTTCTCGGTCTGATTTTCGTGCTGGTCCCGCTGTTCCTGCCGAACGGCATCATGGGGCTGATCGAACTCGTGACGCGCAAAAGGAACCGCTCATGAACGAAAACCCGATGGTTCCTGATCTGGCGTTACCGGAAGATCCCGCTGAAACCTCGTTGAGCGGTGTGGCGAGCATGGGCCGCGCGGTCGTGCCCGGCGAGATCGACGTGTCGCACGGCACGATCCTGTATCTCGAAGACGTGACCGTGAGCTTCGACGGTTTTCGTGCATTGAACGCGTTGACGCTGACGATCGACGCCGGCGAATTGCGCTGCATCATCGGTCCGAACGGCGCCGGCAAGACGACCATGATGGACGTCATTACCGGCAAGACCGAGCCGGATTCCGGCAAGGTGTTTCTCGGCCAGTCGATCGATCTGACGCGTATGAACGAGCCGTCCATCGCGCGTGCAGGCATTGGCCGCAAATTTCAGAAGCCCACGGTGTTCGAACAGCATCCCGTGTGGGAAAACCTCGAACTGGCGATGAAGGCCGACAAGGGTTGGTGGGCCTCGCTACGCGCGCGGCTCGACCGCGAGGCACAGGCGCGCATCGAAGAGACGCTGGCGTTGATCGGCCTCGAGAGCGAAGCGCGGCGTCTTGCCGGCGAACTGTCGCACGGCCAGAAGCAACGGCTCGAAATCGGCATGCTGCTGATGCAGCAACCGGCGCTGCTCCTGCTCGACGAGCCGGCCGCCGGCATGACCGACGACGAAACCATGCAGTTAGCCGAATTGCTCAATCATCTGCGCGGCACCTGTTCGATGATGGTCGTCGAGCACGATATGGAGTTCGTGGCGGCGCTATCAGGCTCGACCGGCAAGGTGACGGTGATGGCCGAAGGACGTGTGCTCGCGCACGGCACGCTCGACGAAGTGAAGCGCGATGAGACGGTCATCGAGTCTTATCTGGGCCGGTGAAGCGGGTCTCTCAAACGGGACGGTGAAACAAAGGGTCGAACGGACATGCTAGAAGTAGAAAACCTGAACCAGTACTACGGCGGCAGCCACATCCTGCGCGATGTGAAGCTCACCGTGCCCGACGGCAAACTCACTGTCCTGCTCGGCCGCAACGGCGTGGGAAAGACCACGTTGCTGCGCTGCCTGATGGGCGTGGTGCAAACGAAGAGCGGCTCGATCGCCTGGCGCGGCGCGGCGATCACCAAACTGCCGACCTACTCGCGCGTGGAAAAAGGCCTTGCTTATGTGCCGCAAGGCCGCGATATCTTTCCGCGGCTGACCGTCGAGGAAAATCTGCTGGTGGGCGCCGCCAGCAAGAAGGCGCCCAAGAAGATCCCGGATCGTATCTACGAACTGTTCCCAGTGTTAAAGGATATGCGCAGCCGGCGCGGCGGCGATCTCTCCGGCGGGCAGCAGCAACAGCTCGCCATTGGCCGCGCGTTGATGAGCGATCCCCAACTGTTGATTCTCGACGAGCCCACCGAGGGCATTCAGCCTTCGATCATTCAGGATATCGGCCGCACGCTGCGTCAACTGGTCGAGGAAATGGGCATGACGGTGCTGCTCGTCGAGCAGTATTACGACTTCGCCAAAGAGATCGCGGATCGGTATTGGGTGATGAGCCGCGGCGAGATCATCGCGGGCGGAGAAGGCGCCAATATGGATGCCGATGGCGTGCGCACGCTGATCGCCGTGTGAGCGGCGTCACGCACCGCGCGTGCTATTCTCGACGCATCCTGTGGCAGCGCGGTTGAGCGCTGTCTGACGTGCGCAGGCACGCTTTGCTGTTCTCCGTCTGGTCGCATTTCATTCGCATGTCGCTTCACGAAAATCACGCTACCCTCGCTATCGCGCAAGCCGGCGCACATTCGCAATGGCGCGCGCGCCTTGAACTCGGTTTTGTCAGGGATGGCGAGCGGACTACGCTCAAGCATCGGCTGCATGATGGGCCTTTGCGGGTTCAAAGGCCGCTCTATCCGGAAGGATATGGCGTTTGTCATGCGGTGATCGTGCATCCGCCTGGTGGGATCGCGGGCGGTGATGAGCTCGCTATCGATGTTGCGGTTGGCGACGCAGCGCATGCTGTCATTACCACGCCTGGGGCGACCAAGTGGTACAAGTCCAATGGGCGTGAAGCGCAACAGCGTATCGATGTGCGTGTCGGCGCGCGGGCGAAGCTCGATTGGCTGCCGCAAAACAATATCGTGTTCGATCAGGCTAATGCGAAGCTGGATTTTTCGTTGACCCTCGGCGAGGGTGCCACGGCTTTGGGATGGGATGCAACTCAACTCGGACGGCAGGCTGCCGGTGAGCGGTGGTCGGAGGGGAGCTTGCGTTCGCTGTCGCGGATCGTTGGCGCTGACGGCGAATTGCTTTGGCTCGAGCGGGCCAGCCTCTCGGCGAATGACTCGCTGCGCGATGCGGCTCAGGGGCTCGCCGGGTTTCCTGCTTATGGAACGCTTTGGGCGGTCGGCGCGGCTTGCGATGATGCGCTCGCTGAAGCGCTTACCGCTCAGTTGTCGTTTGATGGGTCGCTTAGAGGTGCGGCTTCTTGTGTGACCTCTGGGGTGGTGATCGTGCGCGCTGTCTCGCGGTCTATGGAGACGCTGCAGCGGGCTTTGACTCAGTGCTGGCTTCAGTTGCGGCCGGTTGTGCATGGGGTTGGGGCTCTGCCTTTGCGGATTTGGGCGACTTGAATTTGGTGGGTTTTTTTGGTTTTTGGCCTTTCCTTGATTTCTTAGTGGTCCATTAGCGTTGCCCCTGTGCGGGGCGGCACTCACTTTCTTTGCCGCCGCAAAGAAAGTAAGCAAAGAAAGCGGCTTTGAACCGCCAGCTTATAAGCGGGCCCCTCGCGCAGCCTCGGTAGTGGTGCATCTGGAATCTGGGTTCTCGCACATTCCCCGTCTGTGACACAGCAGTCATTCTTCCGGCGGCGCTGCGCGCGCCGTCGCGGTATTCGTGGATGCTTTCCTGCGGAAAGTGACCGCTCTCCTTTCACCGTCGTAAGACGCGTCGCGCACCAATTTGGCGCGTCGCGTTGCGTCAATTACGTGCGCCCGTTATTTCGTCGGCCGGCAGCCCATGCTGCACCGCCATGGCACATACCTTGCATCAAAATCCCCCACGATGCTGCCGCACCCTGACGGCAGCCGACCGGCTCGCTGCCACCACCTCCGCCACCTCCGCTCACAGAACATGACACGATCGACTCTCCGCCCCGCGCGTCGCGCCTGGCTCGCCGCATTGTTGCTCTCGCCCGTCCTCGCCATCCATGCGCCCGCCGCTCACGCGGACACCCTCGATAACATTGCCAAGGCCGGCGTGCTGAAAGTCGCCGTGCCGGAGGACTATCCGCCGTTCGGTTCGGTCGGCGCGGATATGAAACCGCAAGGCTACGATATCGACACCGCCGCCCTGCTCGCGAAGTCGATGAACGTGAAGCTCGAACTCGTCCCGGTCAACAGCGCCAACCGCATTCCGTATCTGCAAACGGGTAAGGTCGATCTGGTGATCTCGTCGCTCGGCAAGACGCCGGATCGCGAGAAGGTGATCGACTTCTCGAGCGCCTATGCGCCGTACTACCAGGGCGTGTTCGGTCCCGCCGATATCAAGGTCAGCGGCCCCGCCGATCTGACCGGCAAAACGGTCGGCGCAACCCGCGGCGCGCTGGAAGAAATCGGCCTCACGCAAATGGCGCCGAACGCGACCATCAAGCGCTTCGAGGACAACAACGCGACCATCGCCGCGTTCCTCTCGGGCCAGGTGCAGTTGATCGCCGCGGGCAATATCGTCGCGGCCGCGATCCTCGCGAAGAATCCGCCGCGTCGGCCGGAACCGAAGTTCGTGATCAAGAATTCGCCGTGCTTCGTCGGCATGAACAAGAACGAGCCGCGCCTGCAGCAGAAAGTGAACGCGGCCATCGCGCAGGCGAAGCAGGACGGCACGCTCAACACGATGTCGAAGAAGTGGTTCAGCGCACCGCTGCCGGCCGATCTGTAAGCGTGCCGTTAGGCGAAATTGATACCGTGACCGGCTTATCCGGCATTGCATTCGTCATGGACGCATCCCGTGCCTCGCACCTGATCGCGGCCATGACGCGCAGCGCCTATCATTGTCGCAGCCGGTCCCGACCAGGACCGCCGCCACAACCGTTGCAACCCTACGCACACATTCGATGAAGCTGACACCTCGCGAGAAGGACAAGCTGCTGATCTTCACCGCCGCGCTGCTTGCCGAACGGCGCCGCGCACGCGGCCTCAAACTGAACTACCCGGAAGCGATCGCCTTCATCACCGCCGAGCTGATGGAAGCGGCGCGCGACGGCAAGACCGTCGCCGAAGTGATGCACTACGGCACCACGCTGCTCACCCGTGACGACGTCATGGAAGGCGTGCCCGAGATGATCCCCGACATCCAGGTCGAAGCCACGTTCCCCGACGGCACCAAGCTCGTCACCGTTCACCACCCGATTCCTTAAACACGCAAGGCAGCCCAGATGATTCCCGGCGAATTCCTCATCGACGACGGCGAACACGAGCTCAACGCGGGCCGCGCCACCGTCACGGTGGTCGTGTCGAATACCGGCGACCGTCCGGTGCAGATCGGCTCGCACTACCACTTCTATGAAGTGAACGAAGCGCTCGCGTTCGATCGTGAAGCCGCGCGCGGCTTCCGGCTGAACATCGCGGCGGGCACCGCCGTGCGCTTCGAGCCCGGTCAGGAACGCACCGTCGAGCTGGTCGAACTGGCGGGCGAGCGCGTCGTCTACGGCTTCAACGGCAAGGTGATGGGCAAGCTGTGATGCCCCACCCTCTCGCGGCACGCGCCCAGACCGCCTTGCTCATTTCCGGACCCACACCATGACCTTACGCATTGGCCGCCGCGCATACGCGGAAATGTTCGGCCCCACCACCGGCGACCGCGTGCGCCTCGCCGACACCGAGTTGCTGATCGAAGTCGAGCGCGACTTCACCACCTACGGCGAAGAAGTGAAATTCGGCGGCGGCAAAGTGATTCGCGACGGCATGGGCCAGTCGCAACGCGTGCATGCCGAGGTGGTCGATACCGTCGTGACGAATGCGGTGATTCTCGATCACTGGGGCATCGTCAAGGCCGACATCGGCATCAAGAACGGCCGCATCGCCGCGATCGGCAAAGCGGGCAATCCCGACATCCAGCCGAACGTGACGATCGCGATCGGCGCGTCCACCGAGGTGATCGCGGGCGAAGGCCTGATCGTCACGGCGGGCGGCATCGATACGCACATTCACTTCATCAGCCCGCAGCAGATCGAAGAAGCGCTCGCGAGCGGCGTGACCACGATGCTCGGCGGCGGCACAGGTCCCGCCACCGGCACGAACGCAACCACCTGCACGCCGGGCCCGTGGCACCTCGAACGCATGCTGCAAGCGGCCGACGGTTATCCGATGAATCTCGGCTTTCTCGGCAAGGGCAACGTGAGCCAGCCGCAACCGGCGCTGGAGCAGATCGCCGCCGGCGCGATCGGGCTGAAGCTGCACGAGGACTGGGGCACGACGCCCGCCGCGATCGACAACTGCCTCTCGGTTGCCGACGATACCGACACGCAGGTCGCGATTCACACAGATACGCTGAACGAAGCAGGTTTCGTCGAAGCGACCGTGGCCGCGTTCAAGGGCCGCACGATTCACACGTATCACACGGAAGGCGCGGGCGGCGGCCACGCACCGGACATCATCAAGGTATGCGGCGAAGCGAACGTGCTGCCCTCCTCGACCAATCCGACGCGCCCGTACACCGTCAATACGCTCGAAGAGCATCTCGACATGCTGATGGTGTGCCACCACCTGGATCCGTCGATTGCGGAAGACATCGCTTTCGCGGAGTCGCGCATTCGCCGCGAGACCATCGCCGCCGAAGACATCCTGCATGACCTCGGCGCGCTGTCCATGCTGTCGTCGGACTCGCAGGCCATGGGCCGGGTGGGCGAAGTGATCATCCGCACGTGGCAGACGGCGCACAAGATGAAAGTGCAACGCGGCGCGCTGCCCGAAGACAACGCGCGGCACGACAACTTCCGCGCAAAGCGCTACGTCGCCAAATACACGATCAACCCGGCGATCACGCACGGCATCGCGCATGAAGTCGGCTCGATCGAGCCGGGCAAGTGGGCCGATCTGGTGTTCTGGGAGCCGGCGTTTTTCGGCATCAAGCCGTCGCTGATTCTCAAGGGCGGCATGATCGCGATGGCGCAGATGGGCGACCCGAACGCGTCGATCCCCACACCGCAGCCGGTGCACTATCGCGAGATGTTCGCGACGCGCGGCGGCGCATTGGGGCGCACGTCGCTCACCTTCGTCTCGCAGATGGCCGCGGACGCCGGCGTCGCCGAACGCTACGGCCTGAACAAGCGTATCGTTGCGGTCAGGAACTGCCGCAACATTTCGAAGGCGGACATGATCCACAACGCGTGGCGTCCGGCGATCAGCGTCGATCCGGAAACCTATCAGGTGATTGCCGACGGTCAGTTGCTGACCTGCGAACCGGCCACCGTGCTGCCGATGGCGCAACGCTACTTCCTGTTCTGACCATGCGTACCCTCGACAAACTGATTGCGCCGCATCTGAAGCTCGCGCCCGTGCTGGTGAAGCGCGCGCCGACCTTGACGCTGGCGTTCGACGACCGGCGCAAGAGCCGGCTCGCGGCGACGCTCGATAGCGGCGAAGAAGTCGCGCTGCTGTTGCCGCGCGGCACTGTTTTGCGTGACGGCGATGTGCTGGTTGCCGACGACGGCGGCCTCGTGCGCGTCGTCGCCGCGCCGGAAGCGGTGCTCTACGTGCGCGCGAAAGATGCGTTGACGTTGACTCGCGCCGCCTATCACCTCGGCAATCGCCATACGCCGGTGGAAGTCGGCGCGGACTATCTGAAGCTCGAATACGATCCGGTGCTGGCCGATATGCTCAAGCGCATCGGCGCAACGGTCGATCAGGTCTCGATGCCGTTCCAGCCGGAATCCGGCGCGTACGGCGGCGGTCATAAACATGGTCACGACGAAACCTTCGCCGAAGACTATGCGCTCGCGCAGCAGGTGTTCGGCGAGCATCATGGGCATGAGCATTCGCATGACCACGACCACGACCATGGGCATGGTCACGCGGCGCGTGAGCATGAGCGTGCGCATGCGCATGACCACGACCACGGCGATCACGTCCACGACGAATCGTGCGGCCACGGGCATCGCCACCATCATGCGCATCGCTGAACTAACGGCGTTGCTGCATCTTGCGTCGCCGGCGCTGCCGATCGGCGCGTTCAGCTACTCGCAGGGTCTCGAAGCCGCCATCGAAGCGCAACTGATCACCGATGCCGACTCCGCCCGCGCGTGGATCGCCAGCGGATTGACCGACGTGCTCGCGCACGGCGAACTGCCGTTCCTCGCGCATCAGATGGAACGCTGGCGCACGCATGACGCGCAAGGCTTGCGCGTTGCCAACAGCGAATTCCTCGCGAGCCGTGAGTCCGCGGAATTGCGCCGCGAAACGGAACAGATGGGCTGGTCGTTGCGGCAACTGTGCGCATCGCTGGAATGGGGCGATGCGGACCGGCGCGCGACGCTCGCTTCGATGACGCCGCTCGCGCAGCCCACCGCCTTCGCCTTCGCCGCCTATGCCCACGACGCAGCCGTCGACGCCGCCCTCGCCGCCTACGCCTTCAGCTGGGTCGAAAACCAGGCGGCCGCCGCATTGAAAGCCGTGCCGCTGGGACAGCTCGCCGGTCAACGCATCATCGTCGCGTTGCGCGAGCCAATCGACGCCGCCGTGACGCGCGCTCTCGCCACATCGCCCGAGAACATCAACACCTTCGCGCCGCAACTCGGCATTCTGTCGGCGCGTCACGAGTCGCAGTATTCGCGGCTCTTTCGCTCATAACACGATCCATCATGAACGCACCTCATCATCCCGCCCACTCGACCGTCCGCACCAAAAAACTGCCGCCGCTGCGCGTGGGCGTCGGCGGCCCGGTCGGCTCGGGCAAGACCACGTTGCTTGAAATGCTGTGCAAGGCGATGCGCGAACAGTACGACCTCGTCGCCATCACCAACGACATCTACACGAAGGAAGACCAGCGTCTCTTGACCGTGGCGGGCGCATTGCCGGCTGAACGGATCATGGGCGTCGAGACGGGCGGCTGCCCGCATACGGCGATCCGCGAAGACGCCTCGATCAATCTCGAAGCCGTCGACCGCATGCTCACGCGTTTTCCGGATGCGGATATCGTGTTTATCGAATCGGGCGGCGACAACCTCGCGGCGACCTTCAGTCCGGAACTGTCGGACTTGACGATCTACGTGATCGACGTGGCGGGCGGCGAGAAGATTCCGCGCAAAGGCGGCCCCGGCATTACGAAGTCCGATCTGCTCGTGATCAACAAGACGGACCTCGCGCCGATGGTCGGCGCGAATCTCGACGTGATGGCCTCGGACGCGAAGAAGATGCGCGGCGAGCGGCCCTTCGTGATGTCCAATCTGAAGGCGCTCGACGGGTTGGATGAAGTGGTGAAGTTTATCGAGAAGAAGGGGTTGTTGAAAGTTTGAGGGATGGGCGCAAGCCAGGCTTTCGCGCCCCCTGCCTCACTCCCCTTCCGGCAACAACGCCATCAACACATCCACGGTCCGCGCCGTCGCGCCGCGATGGCGCGCGGCGAACGCCGACGCGGCTCCGCCCATGGCCAGCCTTCGGGCCTTATCGCCGAACAACTCGCGCAATGCCCGCGCCAGATCGGCCGGATCCTGCACCTGCACGGCGGCGCCCGCCGCCACCGCATCCGCGGTGGCCTGCGTGAAGTTGAACACGTGCGGCCCGATCAGCACCGGCACACCGACCGCGCACGCTTCGATCAGATTCTGCCCGCCCAACGGCAGCAAGCTGCCGCCGATAAACGCCAGATCCGACGCTGCATAGTAAGCGCCCAATTCGCCCATCGAATCGCCCAGCAGCACGTTCACGCCCGCAGGCAACGCGGGCACACCGCCGCTCGCGTTCGCCGCCGACGCCACCCTCGCATCCGGCGCCCACGCCGAACGCCGTTCGAGCCGCAGCCCGGCCTTCTCGACCAGCCCAGCCACTTCGTTGAAACGTTGCGGATGGCGCGGCACCAGAATCAGCAGCGCTTCGTCGATGCCGAGCGCCGCGAACGCCTGCAGCACCAATTCCTCTTCGCCCTCGCGCGTGCTCGCCGCGACCCAGACCGGACGCGCGCCGATCGCCGCGCGCCACGCATGTCCGCGCGCCGCCAGCTCGGGCGGCGTGGACATGTCGAATTTCAGATTGCCGAGCACCGCCACGTTGCGCGCGCCGAGCGCGGTCAGCCGCTCGGCATCCGCCGGACTCTGCGCCAGCACACGCGCAAAGCCGCCGAACACGTCTTTGGTCGCATGGCCGAATTTCGCCGCGCGCCTGTACGAGCGCGCCGACATCCGCGCATTGGTCAGCACCAGCGGCACATCCGCGCGCCGGCATTCGTCGATCAGCGTCGGCCACACTTCGGTTTCCATCACGAGACCGAGCGACGGCCGCCACGTCCGCAAGAAGCGCCGCACCGCATGCGGCATGTCGTACGGCAGATAGCTGCGCAAAACACGGTCGCCGAAAATCTGCTCGCCGGTGGCGCGCCCGCTCGGCGTCATGTGGGTCAACAGAATGCGGGCGTCGGGACGCGCCTTCATCAGCGCGTCGATCAGCGGCTGCGCGGCGCGCGTTTCGCCCACCGACACCGCGTGCACCCAGATGAGCGGCGCACTGTCTTCAGGCAGCCGGCCGCGCGAATAACCGAACCGCTCGCCGATATGTTCGCGATAACCGCGTTCCTTGCGCGAGCGGATCAACAGACGCAATACGGCCAGCGGCGCGATGATCCACCACAGCGCTTGATAGATCGCCCTCAGCATCGGCGCTCCGCGTGGCTGAACGCGCGAACCGGCGCGCTGAGCGAAAGCGGCAAATGGGCTGCCCGCAATTGGACCGCGGCGCTCAAACCAGCGCCCTGCCCTTGAGGCGTTCGAGAATCCCGAGCGGCGCGCATTCGGGCTGCGCCATCGCCTTGACCGGCAGGAAAAAGGTCTGCTCCAGCATGAACTGGCCGGACATCACCGCGTGCGAAGTCTGATCCGAGAAACATACCCACACGCTGCCCGGCGGAAACGGCATGGTCTCCTGCGGGCTCGACTTCTGATAGTCGAGGTCGGCCTTCATGCCGTCGTGCAGATGCAGCATCAGATGGTCGTACTCGCTGCGCGGCGATTTAGTCACGTGCAGCAGATTCAGCAGCCAGGCCGAGCCCGGCATTTGCGGCTTGATGCGCGGCAGAAAGCGTTTGGCCATGTCCTCGAACGGTTCGCCGACGCGCCACACGCGCGGCGCGCCATGCGGATTGACGTTGGTGAACACGCGCAGAATGCGCTCGCCGTAATTCGGCCGCGAAGGAAAGGCGTCCACGTGCAGACGGCTATCGTCTTTGCGCCATGAGGTCTCGCGCGTTTCGACCTGATGCAGGCGCAGGCTGGTGGGCGCCACACGCAGTCTGCCGTTGTATTCGGGAAAGAGCCCGTCGACCAGCGTGCGCGCGTTGGCCTGATAACGCGCGATCAAGGCGCGCACCGCGGATTGCGTAACGGCGTCGCCGGCCACGCCGTGCAACGCGCCGCCGTTCGGTTCGAGGCTGATGTTCTTGCGGTTCGGATCGGCAAGCGCGGGGTCGAGCAGCGCCTGTTCGCCACCTTCGATCGCGAAGCGCAGATTCGGGAAATACAGCACTTTGCCGCGTTCGACGCCGGCGAGCAGCATCTCGCGCGGCACGGACAGGTTGCGCCCGTGCCAGTCGGCGTTCGCTACTTCGATGATCTGGGTTTCGTTCATGGTCGCCCTTGAAAACGGTTGGAGCGCAAGGCGAAGCGCCCCGGACGTATTACAGCAGGCCGAAGCCCGCGAGTGCCGACTTCACCTGTTGCAGCGTGGGCGGCTGTCCGGCCGTGCCGAGATTGACGACGTTCGGCGACCAGTAGCCGCCGGTGCGCCACGCGGTGGCGAAATTGTACAACTCGATGGTCGGGCGCTTCAGCGCCGCGGCGATGTGAACGAGACCTGTGTCAACTCCAACTGTCGCAGCCGCGCCTTCGATCAGGCCGACCACCGCCGGCAGCGAGAGTTTAGGCGGCACGATGGCCGCGGCGCCGAATTCTTTGGCGAGGCGCTCGCTGGTGGCGCGCTCTTCCTCACTGCCCCACGGCAGCACGATCGACGCCCCGCGCCGCACCAGCGACTGCCCCAGTTCGATCCACGCGGTATCCGGCCATTGCTTGTCGGCGCGCGAGGTGGCGTGCACGAACACCACGTACGGCACCGGCAGATTCAGATTCGCCTCGGACAACGCCAGCGCGGCCCGCCCGGTGTCGAGCCCGAAGTCGATGTCGTCGGTGGGTTGCGGCGGCGGGTCGTTCAGCGCCGCGGCCACCAGCTGGCGCGTGCGCTCTACCACATGCGTGCGCGGCTCGATCGGCACGCGCTTGCCGTAGAAGAAGCGCACCGGCCACTCGAAGCCCGCGCCCTCGGTGCGGTTGGCAAGGCCGACCAGCGGCCCGCGCGCCATGCTCGCGACCCACGCGGTCTTGATGAGCCCCTGGCAGTCGATCACGAGGTCGTAGTTTTCGGCGGCGAGCGCGCGGCGGAAGGCGCCGATCTCGCGCCAGTTGTCGAGCGACAGAATGCGCTTGCGCCAGCGCCGCAGCGACACGGGAATCGCCCGCCGCACACCGTTCACCAGTTGCACGAGCCCCACGAAGCTTTCTTCGACGAGCCAGTCGATCTGCGCCTCGGGATGGCGGCGCCGGATGTCGGCGATCACCGGCATGTTGTGAACGACGTCGCCCAATGACGACACCCTCACGATCAGTATCTTTTGCACGCTCAAGAGTGGGAAAACCGGCTATCCGGCCCGAAGATGCGTTGAGAGAGCCCCGAACCCGTCGCTGTGCGCCGGGCCCTCGGAAGGAGATGAGAAACTCGGCGTTTTCTCACGAGGACGGCAATTCTAGCGCGTTGCATGTGAATCGCATGAAAAAACGCGGCGCGGTAAGTGAAACCCGCGCCGCGTTCGACGACGGCGCCGGTTCATTTCGAACCGCGCCGCCGCTTCAGCGTTTAGAACGGCAGCTTCGCGTCAGCCTTCTCCGCGAGGATCACGCGGCGGAAGTCTTCCTGGATGCGTTTGAGCGCCGCGTCGTTATCGGCTTCGAACCGCATCACCACGACCGGCGTGGTGTTCGACGAACGCGCGAGACCGAAGCCGTCCGGATACTCGACGCGCAGGCCGTCGATCTTCACGACGTCGTCCGCGCCGGTGAACTTTGCGTTCTGCTGCAGGCGCGCGATCAGCTCGAAGTTCTCGCCTTCTTCGAGCTTCAGTTGCAGCTCAGGCGTGGAGTTCGAGTTCGGCAGCGCGTTCAGCAGCTTGCTCGGATCTTCCACACGCGTGAGGATTTCGAGCAGGCGCGCGCCCGTGTACAGGCCGTCGTCGAAACCGTACCAGCGGTCCTTGAAGAACACGTGGCCGCTCATTTCGCCGGCGAGCGGTGCGCCGGTTTCGCGCAGCTTCGCCTTGACGAGCGAGTGGCCGGTCTTCCACATGAGCGGCTCGCCGCCCTTGTCCTTCACCCACTTGGCGAGATTGCGCGTGCACTTGACGTCGTAAATGATCTGCGCGCCCTTGTTGCGCGACAGCACTTCTTCGGCGAACAGCATGAGCTGGCGGTCCGGATAGATGATCTGGCCGTCTTTGGTGACGACGCCGAGGCGGTCGCCGTCGCCGTCGAACGCGAAGCCGATTTCGGCGTCCGTTTCCTTCAGCGCGCGGATCACGTCCTGCAGGTTTTCCGGGTGAGCCGGGTCCGGGTGATGGTTCGGGAAGTTGCCGTCGATCTCGGTGAACAGCTCGACCAGTTCGCAGCCGAGCTTCTTGAACAGCTTCGGCGCGAGGCCGCCGGCCACGCCGTTGCCGGTGTCGACCACGATCTTGATGGGACGCGCGAGCTTGATGTCGCTCGCGATGCGATCGAGATAGGCGTCGGCGATGTCGTACTCGGTGTACGTGCCGCTGCCTGCCGAAAAGTTCTCGTCGACGATACGCTGATGCAGCGCGAGGATCTGCTCGCCGTAAATGGCCGCGCCGCGCAGGACCATCTTGAAGCCGTTGTAGTCCGGCGGATTATGACTACCCGTCACGACGATGCACGAATCGACGCGACGCTCGCCGCCGTCGAGCTGCAACGGCACGCTGGCCGCGAAGTAGCCGACCGGGGTGGGCACCATGCCCACGTTGACCACGTCGACGCCGGCCGCACGCAGACCGTCCGACAACGCCTGGACCAACTCGGGACCCGAGAGGCGGCCGTCACGCGCGACCACCACGGCGTCGCCGCCTTGCGCCCGCACTTCGCTGCCGAACGCGCGGCCGATCGAACGCGCCGCATCGGCGTCGAGCGTCTTGCCGATTACACCGCGAATGTCATATGCCTTGAAGATAGATTTGGAGATCATGTTGGCTCACTTGCGTGCAATGGAGAATTTTGACCGGCGCACCGCTGACAAATCGGTAAAACACAGCGATGCGCCCTTGCCGGAAGCGATCCGGTTCCAACTTATAATTGCGCTTTTCGGACCAGCCTTATAGCACCATTCTAATGCTTAGACGCCCTCCAATTGTAAAGTTGCCGATACACTCGGCTGGGTGGGCAAACGCGCACGCCGCGCCGCGCGGATCAGGGGCGCCGCGCGCGCTCACCGTGCCGTCGGCACGCCCGGCGCAAGCGGACCGGCGAGCGCCCACCGGATGCTGACGCTCAAACGCTTCGCCAATCCGGACGTCACGCGCGCCTTCAAGAATATTGTCTGGCTCGGGCTTGAGCGGCTCACGCAGATCGGCGTGGCAATCGTGATCAGCGGCATGCTGGCGCGCTACTTCGGGCCGGATATCTTCGGTAAATGGCAATACGCCAACACGCTGCTGCTGGTGCTCTCGCCCATTACGTGGGTGTGCGGCTCGGAGATTCTCGTGCCCACCATCGTCAACCGGCCGCCCGCGCAGCTCGGCACCGTGCTCGGCAGCGCCTTCGCGCTGCGCATCTCGGTGTCGGTCGCGGCCTTGCTGCTCACGTGGCTCGGCATCGCGCTGCATTTCTTCGAGCCGCTGGTCGGCGCCATGCTTGGCGGCCTCGCCGTGACCATGCTGTTTCGCGAGCCGTTCGTCGGCGTGATCAATGCGTGGCTGCAGAGCATGACCTACAGCAAGCCGCAGTTGCTCACCAGTATGAGCACCGCGGTATTGAAAGCCGCTCTGGTGTACCTGCTCGTGCGCGCGGCGGCCACGCCCGCGCGCTTCGGCTGGCTGTGGGCGCTCGAATCGGCGGCCATCGGCACCGTCCTCGTGATCTATTACGTGCGCCGGCACGGCGGCAAGCTCGGCTGGCATCTGGACCATGCGCTCTTCAGGCATTTCGCGAGCGCGGGCACCGTGTTCTGGCTCGGCCTGATCTGTATGTACCTGTTCCTGAAACTGGACCGGCTCATGCTCGAACGGGCCATCTCGTTCGCCGACCTCGGGCGCTATTCCGCCGCCCAGCAGTTGAACGAGAACTGGATCACGCTCGCGCTGATGCTCGCGCAGACCATTGCGCCCGCCTTCGTCTATCGCGTCCAGGACGCCGCCCAGTTGCGCCGCAATATGTGGCGGCTCACCGCCATGACCGCCGCGCTGATGGCGAGCGGCGCACTCGTGCTGGACCTGCTCGCCGGCCTGATCATTCGCCGCGTGTTCGGCCCGCAGTTCGAAGGCGCGATCGAGATTTTCCGCTGGGCCGTGTGGCTGTCCGTGCCGGCCGGCATCGAAGCGATCGGCAATCTCGTCGTGCTGAAATATCAGGCCAGGTTCGTGTTGCTCTCGAAGTGGCTGCTGGCGCTGGCCGTCGCGTTCGTGGTCAATCTGCTGGCGATTCCGCGGCTTGGCGCCTATGGCGCGCTGGTGGGCCTCGCGGCCGGTTATCTGGCGGCCGCGTCGGTTAATCTTTATTACATCCGTTTCAAATTGCGCCCATGACGAACTCACCCGCCACCGCGCAGATGACCCTCGACGACGTCGCGGTACTGATCCCCGCCTATAACGGCCAGGCCGACGTCGATCTCACGCTCGCGTCGTTCAGTGAAAGCGCGCCGGTGCATGTGCTGATCGTCGACGACGGCAGCACGCCGCCGATCGTCGCGCCGGCCATCCCCGGCATGAAGATCGAAGTGCTGCGCATGGCGCAGAACGGCGGCATTGAGCGCGCCTTGCAAACCGGCATCGACGCCCTTGCCCAGCGCGGCTTTCGCTATGCGGCGCGCATCGACGCGGGCGACCGCAGCGCGCCGCAGCGGCTCGCCAAACAACGCCTGTTCATGGAATTGCATCCCCGCGTGGCGGGCCTCGGCATGTGGACGCAAGTCGTCACCCGCGAAGGCAAACCGCTTTTCATGCTGACGCCGCCCGCCGAACCGAACGCGATCCGGCGCTTGCGCTTCTTTCGCTCATGCCTTGCGCATCCTTCGATGATGCTGCGCATCGACGCCGTGCGCGCGGTGGGCAACTACCGCGCCGAGTACCGCTCCGCCGAGGACCTCGACCTGTTCGTGCGTCTGATGGAACGCTACGACTGCGCGAACCTGCCGGAGCTCGGGCTCTATTACGAACTGAACGAAGGCGGTATCAGCGCCACCAAACGGCGCCGCCAGGTCAGCTCGACGCTGCGGCTGCAACTGCGCCACTTCAACGCCGCCAATATTTATGACTGGCTGGGCCTCGCCAAAAATCTGCTGCATCTGGTCACGCCTTACCGCGCGTTGCAACGGATCAAGCGCAGCCTGCTCGCGCCGCGCGCGAGCCGCTAAATCATTCACCACCCCATTCACCGCCGAGTTCGATCCCGCATGAAGCCTGCCTTGAAGTCGACGCCCGCGTTGCGCATTACACTCGTCTGTAACACCGCCTGGGCAATCTATACGTACCGGCAAGGTCTGATCCGCATGCTGGTCGGACGCGGCGTCGACGTGACGGTGCTTGCGCCGCGCGACCGCACGTTCGAACTGCTCGCCGCGATGGGCTGCCGCTGCATCGAATTGCCGGTGGCGTCCAAAGGCACCAATCCGCGCGACGACCTGCGCACGTTGTGCGCGCTCTACCGGCAGTACCGGACGATCCGCCCGCACGTGGTGTTCCATTACACGATCAAGCCGAATATCTACGGATCGATCGCCGCGAAGCTGGCGGGCGTGCAATCGGTTGCGGTCACAACCGGATTGGGCTACGTGTTCATCCAGCACAGCCGCGCGGCTCAGGTGGCCAAGAAACTGTATCGTTTCGCGTTCCGTTTCCCGCGCGAAATATGGTTTTTGAATCGCGACGATCAGTCTGCATTTGTCGAACAGAATTTGTTGGTGCATCCTGAGCGCGCGAGGTTGATGCACGGTGAAGGCGTGGACCTCGCGCAGTTCGCCTTCACGCCGTTGCCCGAGCGGGCGGATTACCGCTTCGTGCTGATCGGGCGGCTGTTGTGGGACAAAGGCGTGGGCGAATACGTCGAGGCCGCGCGGCGTGTGCGTGAACGTTATCCGCACGCCCGGTTCCAACTGCTCGGTCCGGTGGGCGTCGACAACCCCAGCGCGATCACGCGCGCGGAGGTGGCGGCGTGGGAGCGAGAAGGCACAATCGAGTATCTTGGGGAGGCGCACGACGTGCGGCCTTTCATCGCCGAAGCGGATTGTGTCGTCCTGCCGTCGTATCGCGAAGGCGTGCCGCGCACGCTGATGGAAGCCTCGGCAATGGGACGGCCCATTGTCACGACCGACGTGCCGGGTTGCCGCGAAGTGGTGGCGGACGGCGTCAACGGATTGCTGTGCGAGGCGCGCAATGCAGAAAGCCTCGCGGCCACGCTGGCGCGCATGCTCGACATGAGCGGCGCCGAGCGCCGGGCCATGGCAGAACGCGGCCGGCAGAAAGTCGCGGAAGAATTCGACGAGCGCGTGGTCGTCGAAACGTATAAGGACCTGGTGCAAAAAATGACGGGCGTTTTACTTTAACGGAGCAACAGCATGACCACGAAGGGCACGATTCTGGTAACGGGCGGCGCGGGCTTTATCGGCTCGCACACCTGTGTCGAACTGCTGAACGGCGGTTACGACGTCGTGGTAATCGACAATCTCGTGAACAGCAACCGCGAGTCGCTGCGGCGCGTAGAAAAAATCACCGGCAAGGCGGTGAACTTTTATGAGGCCGACGCCCGCGACACAGCGGCGCTCAACCGTATTTTCGACGCTCATCCGATCACGGGCGCGATCCACTTTGCCGCGCTGAAGGCGGTGGGCGAGTCGGTGGCCAAACCGATCGAGTACTACAGCAACAACGTCGGCAGCCTGCTGAGCCTGCTCGGCGTGATGCGCGAGCGGAACGTCAAGCAGTTCGTGTTCAGTTCGTCGGCGACCGTGTACGGCGTGCCGAAGAGCTCGCCGATCGACGAATCGTTCCCGCTGTCGGCCACCAATCCGTATGGCCAGTCGAAGCTGATCGCCGAGCAGGTGCTGCGCGATCTGGAAGTGGCCGATCCGTCGTGGCGCATTGCCACGCTGCGCTACTTCAATCCGGTCGGCGCGCACGAGAGCGGCCTGATCGGTGAAGATCCCGCCGGCATTCCCAATAACCTGATGCCGTATGTCGCGCAGGTCGCGGTCGGCAAGCTCGAGAAGCTGAGCGTGTTCGGCGGCGATTACGACACGCCGGACGGCACCGGCGTGCGCGACTATATCCACGTCGTCGATCTGGCGCGTGGTCATCTGGCCGCGCTCGACGCGCTGGTCAGGCGCGACGCGAGCTTCGTGGTGAACCTCGGCACGGGCCAGGGCTATAGCGTGATCGACGTGGTCAAGGCCTTCGAGAAAGCCGCCGGCCGGCCGGTGCCCTACGAGATCGTGGCGCGCCGCCCGGGGGATGTCGCCTCGTGTTTTGCCGACCCGGCCGCCGCCGAGAAGATCATCGGCTGGCGCGCGCAGTTCGGTATCGAGCGGATGTGCGCGGATCACTGGCGCTGGCAGTCCACCAATCCGCAAGGCTTCGCGTGAGTGAAGTGAAGTGAAAGTCGACGGCGGCACGAAGGCGTCGCCAGGCAGGAACGCCGCCGCCGTCGATTGAGGGATTGCACCAAGCGGGTAATTCCGAATATTACTAACCCTTTACAGTTTCCTATACTGGCTCACCGTCAGACGGTCAGGCTTCCTAAGAACGTTCGAATCGGCGTGCACGGGCCCGCATCGAGGCGTCGTGCAAAAAAAGACATGCTACGGAGACAGTCATGCGAATTCGCTTGAAGAGCGTAGTGGGCGCGCTCGCGCTTTGTGCCCTCACCAATCTCAGCTACGCGGCGGATCCGATCAAGATCGGCGTCGATGGACCGTTCACCGGTGGCTCGTCGTCGATGGGCGTGAGCATGCGCGACGGCGTGCGCCTCGCCACCGCCGAGATCAACAAAGCCGGCGGCGTGCTGGGCCGCCAGCTCGTGCTGGTGGAACGCGACGACGAAGCGAAAAACGAACGCGGCGTGCAGATCGCGCAAGAGCTGATCAACAAGGAAAAAGTCGTGGCGGTGGTCGGTTACATCAACACCGGCGTCGCGCTCGCCTCGCAGCGCTTCTTCCAGGAAGCGAAGATTCCCGTCTTCAACAACGTCGCGACGGGTAGCATCGTGACGAAGCAGTTCACCGACCAGCCGGACAATTACGTCTTCCGCAATGCCGCCGCGGACCGCATCCAGGCGCCGATGATCGTCGAAGAGGCGGTAACGAAGCGCGGATTCAAGAAGGTCGCGATTCTCGCCGACTCGACCAACTACGGTCAGCTCGGCCGCGAAGATCTGGAAAAGGCGCTCGCCGCCAAGGGCGTGAAACCCGTCGCCGTCGAGAAATTCAATATCAAGGACGTCGACATGACCGCGCAGCTGCTCAAGGCCAAAGAGGCCGGGGCCGAAGCGGTGCTGACGTACGGCATCGGACCGGAACTCGCGCAGATTGCCAACGGCATGGCCAAGCTCGGCTGGAAAGTGCCGCTGATCGGCAGCTGGACACTCTCGATGGCGAACTACATCGACAACGCGAGCACCAACGGCGAAGGCGCGCGCATGCCGCAGACCTTCATTCAGGAAGCGAACACGCCTAAGCGCAAAGCCTTCATCGACGCGTACCTGAAGGAATTCAAGCCGAAGAACAATCGCATCGACTCGCCGGTTTCCGCCGCGCAAGGTTACGACTCGGTCTATCTGCTGGCCGCCGCGATTACGCAAGCCGGCTCGACCGAGGGTCCGAAAGTGCGCGCCGCGCTCGAAAACCTCAATACCAAGGTGGAAGGCGTCGTGATGGTCTACGACAAGCCGTTCACCCACGACGACCATGAAGCGATCAGCCCGAACGTGCCGGTGGTCGGCGAGGTCAAGGGCGGCCGCGTGGTGTACGCGTACGAAGCGGACCGCAAAGGCGGCAGCCAGTTGCGCACCAAGCAGGCAAGCGCCACGAATTGAGCGTGACATAAACGCATCAGCTTGCCACGGAGCCGCACCCGTCTGAAGGCGGGCGCGGCTTTGCTTCATATCCGGTGAATTCCAGGGCGCTCGACGATGGCCATCCTTCTGCAGCTCATCTATAGCGGCATTGCGCTCGGCATGATCTATGCCGTGATCGCATTCGGTTATCAACTCACGTTCGCCACCTCCGGCACGCTGAACTTTGGCCAGGGCGACGCACTGATGCTCGGCGCGCTGGTCGGCCTCACGCTCGTCACGCTCGGTGTCAATTACTGGCTGATGATTCCGCTCGTCTGCGGGTTCGGTCTGCTGCAAGGCGCGTTCGTCGAACGGATCGGGGTGCGGCCCGCGATCAAGATCAAATCCGAGTTCGGCTGGATCATGTCGACGATCGCGCTCGGCATTATCTTCAAGAACGTCGCCGAGAACGTCTGGGGCCGCGACGATCTGCGCTTCCCTTCCCCGCTACCGGAAGCGCCGCTGAAAATATTCGGCGCCAACGTGCTGCCGATGGAATTACTGGTGGTCGGCGGCGCGCTCGTCATGATGCTGGCGGTCGAGTTCTTCAATCGCAAGACGATCTTCGGCAAAGCGGTGGTGGCTACCGCGAACGATCGGGACGCCGCGGCGCTGATGGGCATCAACACCGGCCTCGTGATCACGTTTTCGTACGCGCTGTCTTCGCTGACCGCGGCCTTTGCGGGCGTGCTGATCGCGCCGCTCACGCTCACCGGCGCGACGATGGGCGCCGTGCTCGGGCTCAAGGCGTTCGCGGTGGCGATCATCGGCGGACTGTCGAGCGGACTGGGTATCGTGGTGGGCGGCGTCATTCTCGGCATTGCCGAGACGACGACCGGCTTCTATCTCTCCACCGGCTACAAGGACGTACCTGGGCTCGTGCTGCTGCTGATCGTGCTCGCGTTGAAACCTGCCGGCCTGTTCGGCAAGACCTCGATCAAGAAAGTGTGAGGGCCGTCGTGAATCCGAAGAAGCTCATTGCGTCCGCACTGGCGCTGATCGCGCTCGCGGTGTTTCCCGTGCTGTCGGGGAATCCGTATTACATCCACCTGCTCGAGACGATCATGATCTACGCGATCCTGCTCTTCGGTCTCGACATCGTGGTCGGTTACACCGGGCAGGTGTCGCTCGGCCATGCCGGCCTGTTCGGCGTAGGCGCTTACACGGCCGGCGTGCTGTTCTTCAAGCTCGGCATGCCGTTTTTCGTCACCGCGCCGCTGGCGATTCTGGTCACCGCGGGCTTCGGCGCGATTCTCGCGCTGCCGGCGCTGCGCGTGTCCGGCCCCTACCTCGCGATGGTGACGCTCGCGTTCGGCACGATCATCCAGATTCTCATCAATGAGATGGATTTTCTGACCAATGGGCCGATGGGCGTGAAGATTCCCAAACCTTCATTCGGCGGCCGGCCGATGAACGAGGTCGAGTATTACTGGCTCGTCGCGGCGCTGCTGGCGGCCTCGCTGATCGTCGTGCACCGCGTGCTCAAATCGCATCTGGGCCGCGCGTTCGAGGCGCTGCGCGACAGCCCGATCGCGTCGGACTGCATGGGCGTGTCGGTGTATCGCTACAAGGTCTATGCATTCGTGATCAGCGCGGGATTTGCCGGGCTGGCAGGCTGCCTGTATTCGTATTCGGAACAGTACATCTCGCCGAACACCTATAACTTCGAACTGACCATTCTGTTCCTGCTCGCCATCATCATGGGCGGGCGTAAAACCCGCACCGGGGCGCTGCTCGGCTCGGCGATCATCGTGCTGCTGCCTAAGCTGCTCGACGACATCGACATGTTCCGCACGGTCGCCTCGGTGCTGGCGGCCGTCGTCGTGATCGGCGCGGGCGTGGCGCTGGCGCGCAAGGCGTCCACGCCGCGCAAGGTCGCGATTCCCGTTCTGGGCACCGTGGGTCTTGCCGCGTTTTCCTACCGGATCGATATGCTCGCCGACTGGCGGCTCACCATATTCGGCTTGATGATCCTGCTCGTCGTGTACTACCTGCAGGATGGCGTGGTCGGCTTCGTGCGCAAGATCGTGATGCACGGCCGGGTTCGCACGATCACCGTGGACACGACCAAACCGGCCACGATCGGCGCCGATGCGATTCAGGCCGTGCACGCCGGGGGCACGGAGGACATTCTGGAACTGCGCGGCATCCTGATGCAGTTCAGCGGCTTGAAGGCGCTGAACAATGTCGATCTGACCGTGCAGCGCGGCACGATTCACGGACTGATCGGGCCGAACGGCTCCGGCAAGAGCACGATGATGAACGTGCTGACCGGCATCTATGTGCCGACCGGGGGCACGCTGGCTTATCGCGGCGCATCGCTCGCGGGGAAGACCTCTTCGCAGATCGCGCTGTCCGGCATTGCGCGCACGTTCCAGAACGTGCAGTTGTTCGGCGAAATGACCGCACTCGAAAATGTGCTGGTCGGCCTGCACCACACGTTCAAGGCGAATCTCGCGGATGTCGGACTCATGTCGCCGCGCTACCGGCGCGAGGAACGCGCGGCCCGCGAGCGCGCGTTCGGCATGCTCCGTTTTGTCGGCCTGGAAAATGTCGCGGCCGAAGAAGCGCGCAACCTGCCGTACGGCAAACAGCGGCTGCTCGAAATCGCGCGCGCGCTTGCGCTCGATCCGCAACTGCTGCTCCTCGACGAACCCGCCGCCGGACTCACCGCGCCCGATATCAAGGAACTGGTCGCGATCATTCGCAAGGTGCGCGATCACGGCATTACCCTCGTGCTGATCGAACATCACATGGACGTGGTGATGAGCGTGTGCGACCGCGTCTCGGTGCTCGACTTCGGGCAGAAGATTGCAGAAGGCAAGCCCGCCGATATTCAGTCAAACGAAAAAGTCATTGAAGCCTATCTCGGCGGCCAGCCTGCCGGTCAAGCGGCGTAAGTCCGCGGACGCCCCCACAGGAACAGACATGTTATCGATCAGAAATCTGCATGCGGGCTACGGCAAGGTCAAAGTGCTGCACGGCATTTCGATCGATGTGCCGAAGGCGTCGGTCGTCACGCTGATCGGCTCGAACGGCGCGGGTAAAACGACGACGATGCGTGCGATCTCCGGCATGATCCGGCCGAGTGCCGGCGAGATCACGATGGGCGTCGGCGCAAACGCGAGGCGTATCGACGCGCTCGAGTCGCACCGCATCGCGCGGCTCGGAGTCGCGCATTCGCCGGAAGGCCGGCGCGTATTCCCGACAATGAGCGTGACCGACAACCTGATGCTCGGCGCCTTTCCACGCCTGACTTCAGCGCGGCCGCGCGGCGACGTGAAGGCCGACCTGGAGCGCGCCATCGAAATGTTTCCGCGGCTCAAGGAGCGGCGCCATCAACTGGCCGGCACGCTCTCCGGCGGCGAGCAGCAGATGCTGGCCATGGCGCGCGCGATCATGATGAACCCGGAACTGGTCTTGCTCGACGAACCGTCGATGGGGCTCGCGCCCATTCTAGTCGAAGAGGTGTTCCGGATCATTGGGAATCTGAAAAGCCAGGGCGTCACCATGTTGCTGGTCGAACAGTTCGCCGCGGCCGCGCTCAATGTGGCCGATTATGGCTATGTGCTGGAGAACGGCAGGATCGCGGCGCATGGGCCCGCGGCGGAGTTGCGCAACGATCCTTCGGTGAAGGCGGCGTATCTAGGCGCGAGTCACTGAGGCACGCGCGGATTCGGTGCATAGCGCGTTCATCGAGGTCATCAGGTCGCGAGACCACGGTCGAGTTCCGCCGCCACGAGCTGCAAGTTAGGTTCGACGATCAGGTCGGCGTGGCCGCCGGAGATTTCCGTCACTGTCAGCCCGGCACGGGCGACACGCCGCCAAAGCAGCAGCGGATCACCATGTCCATTCTGTGCAACCGCCGCACGGACATAAATAATCCGCCCTGCGTCATAAGGCTTGGGCCGATAGCCCGCCATCGCGACTCGCATCGTTTCGCGCATATGCCTGAGCACCGGCGGCATTGCCGGCGTGTAGCCTTCGGGCCGCCGTGGCATGCGGCCGAGGCGCATCCGCACCTGATCCATCACGCTCACGAAGCGGTCCGTGAGATAACCGGGCAGCCGCGCCGCGGGCAGCGCCCGCACTGCCTGCCAATGTGAGCGCGCAGAGCCGGCACGCCGCAGCAACCGCGCCGTCCAGGGCAGGCAATGTTGATGCACATACGTGTCGAGCAGGAATAGCATCTTGATCCGCTCGCCGGCGCGTTGCAGCTGTTGCGCAATCTCAAACGCCACCAGCCCGCCGAATGAATATCCCGCCAACGCGTAAGGCCCTTCCGGTTGCACGACACGCATCTGTTCAATGTAGCTCGCCGCCATGTCTTCGACGCGTAACTGCGCCGGCTGTTCTCCGTCGAGGCCGCGCGCCAGCAGTCCATAAACCGGACGTGGGCTATTCAGCGCGCCGATCAGCGCAAGACATTCCATCACCGAACCGCTCGCGCTGTGCACAAGAAAGAGCGGTGAGCCGGTGCCGGCACGCACCTGCACGAGCGTCGGCGAAGCTGGCGGTAGCGCGTCGCCATCAATGAGCGCGGCGAGCCTCGCAATGGTCGGCGCAGTCATCAGCATGGCGAACGGAATGGCGCGTCCCGTCGACTCGCGGATGTCGGCGAGCAAGCGCGTCGCCAGCAGCGAATGGCCGCCTAGATCGAAGAAGTTGTCGTCGCGGCCGATCGGCGCGACGCCGAATAGTTTCTCCCATTGCGCCTGCAAATGCGCTTCGAGTTGCTCCCGCGTCTCACCCACAGGTGGCAACTCACGCGTGGCCAGATTCAGTGCCGGGTGGCGCCGGATCGCGTCGAGACACTCGGGATTGCGCAACGCCGCCGTATTGCCGATCGGCAGTCCATTGATCGCGTTGCGCGCCGCGGCTTCGGAAAGCTTGCCGTTGTGTGTTGCCGGCAAAGCATCGACCGCAAGGATCCGGTCGGGCACGTGCGCGGGAGAGGCACGGCGCGCGAGGTCGCGGCGAATACGGGCGGCGAGCGAACCGGTGAGCACCGCGCCGTCAGTGAGCACCAACAGCAACACGACGCGCGATTCGAAATCGTCGGGCAACGCATGATCACCGGCCGCGCCGCGCATGCGCTGCTCGACGACCAACGCCTCACGGATTTCGGGAATGTCGTTCAATACGCGGTAGACCTCAGCCGGGCCTACATTAATGCCACGCACGTTCAGCACGCCGTCCGAGCGCCCGTGCATGCGCACGCCACCGTCTGGCGAGAACGAGATCAGATCGCCATGAGTCCACACACCGGGATTGCTGGCGAAATAGGCGTCATGAAAAGCCGCTCCCCCGGCATCACCGAAAAACCCGAGAGGACGCGACGGAAACGGGTTCACGCAGACAAGCTGGCCGACGCCATCGATGCGCGCCCCGCGCTCCCATGCCTGCACGTCGAGCGCGAGGCTTTTGCATTGCGCCTCGCCAGCGTAGACGGGCAGATTCGGATTGCCCAGCACAAAGCAGCCGAGAATGTCCGTGCCGCCCGAGATGGATTGCAGTTGCAGCGGCTTCACGTGAGCGCGCACCCACTCGAATTGCGAGTCGAATAGCACTGATCCGGTGGACAGCATCGCCCTCAACGCGCCGAGGTCGAACTGTTCGCCACATTCCAGGCCGGCCTCTTCGCACATTTTCAGGTACGCGGGACTCGTGCCGAATACGGTGACGCGCTCTTGCGCTACGAGACGCCATAGCGTGTCGACCGTCGAGATCGGGCCGTCGTATGTCACGATCTCCACGCCGGAAGCCAATGCGGAGAGTTGCCAGTTCCACATCATCCAGGCGCAACTCGTATGGAAATACATTCGGTCGCCTGGCCGCAGATCGCTGTGGAGCTGATGCTCCTTCAGGTGTTCGAGCAGCGTGCCGCCGGCGCCGTGTACGATGCATTTCGGCTTGCCGGTGGTTCCCGACGAGAACATGATGAAAAGCGGATGGTTGAAGGGAAATCGACGCCATTCGAATCGGCCGGCAGCGCCGGTGTCGAGCAGTGCGGCGAGCGAATGGACCGGTTGCGTCAGCGTGCTAGGCAGAACCCCTTCGTCCAGACAGACGACGTCTTGCAGCGACGGCAGCGCGGCCGCCAACCCGGAAATTTTGCTTGCAACCGACCTGCCTGTGTCGAAGGTCCGCGCCGCGGTATGGGCGAGCAGCATTCGTGGTTCGAGCGGCATGAAACGATCACGGATCGCATCGACGCCCATTTCGGGGGCCGCAGTCGACAACGTCGCGCCAAGGGCGGTGACGGCCAACGCGGCGACGATCGCATCGGCGTCGTTGCGCATGACCGCCACCGCGCGGTCGCCCTCGCCTAACCCAAGCGCCGACAGCGCCTGCGCAACGCGCGCCACGCGCTCGCGCAATTGCACGCGAGTGAGGTGGATGCGACGCCCGTCGGCGTGGCAGGCGGTCACGGCGGGTGCGTCGGCGTCCGCCGCGGACAACCTGAGCAGATTGTCCGCGTAATTCAGTTGCATCTGCGGAAAGAAGCGCATGTGTTCGCAATCGTCGCCCTCGCACACTGGCAGGGTGGTGCCCGACCATTCCAGTCCCGACGACCATTGCACGAAACATTGCCAGAAAGTCCTGAACTCACGCACGGAGAAGTCGTGCAGCGCATCGTAGTCACAAAGCGGCTGACCGGTATGGGTGCGCAGGAAAGCGGTGAACGCGCTCAACTGCGAAGCGTCGATTCTCTCGGACGTGTTCGCATAAATCATCGGCGCGCGCTCCGCCAAGCGGCTGGCCCCGCGGAATGCACCAGGTAACTCGACACGATTCATGGAGATTGCACCTATGACATGCGAGGCCGGCTGGAGACGGCGGCGCGCCGCAGGCGACACGCACACCGACTGCCGTCGTGCTTTCGCGATTGCTAGCCCACGGGAGGCACGGGGTGTTCAAGCTTGCCGGCCGATCGAACAAGCCAGCTAGCCGATGTAGCGTGTTCTGGACGGAATCGAACACGCCTCTTTCCGACTTTGATTGCACCCTTCAATCCGTAGAAGCTTTGCTGCAAACAGGCCACCTTCTGGAAACGAACACGCAGCACATTATTCACGGCATTGCACCGTCATCCCAACCGAACTTTCCTCTGCGCGATGAGCCGTTTCATCATACACATGGGCGCACATTTTGACGCGTGCCCTAACCGAGCTTTATGTGCTGTACCGCACGGAGTAGCGGCATTCGTGCGGATACTCTACGTCTACACATACTCGACCAAAGACAGCGTAAGCGGGTATTCATCGCACTAGTTGAGACTGCGGAACAATCCGACAGCAGGCAGCGAGGGAAGCCCGATTTACCTCTCTTACCCGGCTTGAAATGTGAAGCTCGTAATGTTGATGGCGAATAGGTTGTTCGCTAGTCCAACATATTGCTGTCTAAGGTATGGCGGAAATTGATTGAGGCATCTTTCTGAGTCGGCCAGGATATCGTCGCTTTACGACTTGTCGACTGACGGATGCTGAATTGCATAGCTATACTTTCCACTGAAACAATCATGATCTGGGATGCGGGGAGTCGGTGCCTGACTATTTCTGGCACGTGTTTCCGCATCGCGTGGAGAAACAAATATTCGTATTTGTCGACATCTTTCTTCTCGATTATTAATAGCATTTTCATAGCAATTATACATTGCTATACCCTCTGCTTTCCTATCTCGGGTAGTCCGCAGCAGATCTCGACAGGTGACCGCTTCTTTCTGTCTGACGCGGCTGGCACCCCGCCTCACCGGTAGAAATAACCGGCGTGGCCCGCAATGCCGAAACACTGATGTACTCGTCAACGAACTTCGATCCGGGGGCAGCAATGGCTTTAGTCGGCAAGGTATCGGAATCAGTGTCAAAGGAAGTTAATCCTTTCGATACCCGCTACGACGGTCGTTCGCATGCCGACCATTCTGAATGGAGCGGCCGCGGTTTTTCGGCTTCGAATCTGGATAACGTCTCGGAATACAGTCGCGGCGAAGAATCCCTTTCTTCGGACCTTTCAACCGAGCCCGTCCCAGGTCCTCTGGCTTGCCGCACGCTGTCGGCGGCAAACGATCCTGATATTCCGACGAGAAAAGGCGACTTCACGAAACGCGTCTTCGACATTGTCGGCGCATCCTCCTTGCTAATCGTGCTGCTACCGATTTTTCTCGTTGTAGGTTGCTTCGTATTGAGCGACGGCGGATCGGCTTTCTTCGGCCATCCTCGCGTCGGAAGAGGCGGGCGAGCGTTTCGCTGCTTGAAGTTCCGCTCAATGGTTCCTAGGGCCGATGTCGTTCTCGCTGAACTCCTGGCCGCGGACGCCACCGCTCGCGAAGAATGGAATCGCGATTTCAAGCTGAAGAACGATGTTCGCGTCACCGCCGTCGGCCGGTTTCTTCGCAAGACGAGCCTTGATGAGCTACCCCAGCTCTGGAATGTTCTTCGCGGCGACATGAGCCTCGTTGGCCCTCGGCCCATCGTCACGAAGGAGTTGGAACGATATGGCGCGGACGCCCATTACTATCTGTCGGTTAGACCCGGAGTGACCGGATTGTGGCAAGTGAGCGGACGAAACAATGTTGACTATGCAACGAGAGTGGCACTGGACGTCTCCTATGTAAAGGAACGCTCGACTCTGCTCGATATCAGCATTCTGCTGCGAACGTTCAAGGTGGTTTTTGAAGGAAGCGGAGCGTATTGAGAGAATGCAATCGAACCGTATTGATCCGATGCCTGCATACTGCCGATGAGAATCGTTCATGTTGTCGAGTCGACAGCGACCGGCACGCTCTCCGTGATATGCATGATCTCGAATCGTCTGGCGAGTGAGGGCCACGAAGTTTACGTGGTGTTCTCCAAGCGCGACGAAACGCCCGCCAATTTGCCGTCTCTCTTTCATCCGAAGGTCCACCTTCGGCAATTTCAGATGAAAGGCCGGCCCGTTGCCAGCATACTGTTCGGATTGCGTCGTGAGCTCAATAGTCTGCGCCCTGACGTCGTTCATCTGCACTCGTCGTTTGCTGGATTTCTGGGACGACTGTCAACCATTTCCTCCTTGAAATCGACTAAGTTCTTTTACAGTCCTCATTGCATTTCTTTCATGCGCTCGGATGTCTCCAGGCTGAAGAAGACGTGCTTCATTGGACTCGAGGCATTGGCCTGCCTGAAGAAGTCGACTTATGTCGCCTGCTCCGAAAGTGAACGTGCCATCGTACGACGCTACTTGCGCACGCAAGTGGTACTGGTCGAAAACGCGCTCGACAAACACGTAACGACAAGTCACATGGCCGCATCGACTCAGGAGCGCCCACGTCCGTCCAGATGCGTTGTGACCGTGGGCGGCATCAGACGACAGAAGAACCCCGAATTGTTCGCGGAAATAGCGAGCCTTTTCAAACGACGGGATGTCGAATTCGTCTGGATCGGTGACGGAGACGAGGCTGCAAAGAAAGTTCTGGCCGATGCGAACGTCACAGTCACCGGCTGGCTTAGCCGATCTATAGCGATGGAAAAGGTTAAAGGCGCCGACGCCTACCTGTCCACTTCCTCATGGGAGGGTATGCCCATTTCTATCATCGAAGCAATGGCGCTCGGAACACCAATCGTCGCTTCGAGTTGCCCGGGGAACATCGACGTTCTTAGTCACGCCCGGACTGGCATGATCTTCAGCAGCGCCGAAGAGGCAGTGGCCTCACTGACCCAGATGATGGAAGACGACAAATTTCGCGTCGCCATGGCAGAGCGCGCGCAAGACGAGGTACGCAAGCGTTTCAGCGAGGACCGCTTCTTCGATGACGTGACCGCGCTTTATGAAGCGCAGATACCACTAATAGAAATCTAGCGTTTTATATTTCATTTATTTTTCTTTTTTTCTCCCCTTGATCGCGCCAACAAGGCGCGCATCCTCCCCCTGATCACCTTCATTCGGCTCGCGCATCAACTCTTACCAACGGGCTGGCCCGAACGCCAATTCAATTCTCTGACGTTTCCCACTCAGCACAAACCCTAGGCTTACCAGCGTTTCCCGCAGTTATGGCATCGGAAATATGTGCACTGCTTCGGGACACTAACGAATATCAGTACGCCAGCTTTATGGCGTACTACGCTCACATTTTGTCCGAACAGTACTCACTTTTTTCGTCGTCAGACCCTGTTAAAAGTACTAATTACTCATGTAATTTTCGGTTGGGCATTTTTTCTATTCATGTTAGGATTCGCTCTCGGTAGATTTTACAAAAGATTTATTTTTGTATGAAGAATCAACGGCTTCCACGAGCCGCCTATTCATCTCTAGCAAGCACTATTTACTGATGTCAACGTCCACCGAAGGGTTTTCCCTCTCTGTGCGAGGATCTTGCAACGGTAGCTTCCGCAAATCCCAAGCCGGACGAGGCCGTGTAGTGATCGACCGTCGCTACATGAATTGCGCCTTTCATTCCATACGAAAGGCAAACGTTTGCGTGTAGCAGGCTGAGCCACGAGATGCCCGCCGGCACTCGACCTGCGAAGAATCAGGTCTGTGCAGCGATCTTGGCGGTGAAGTGAACGGCAATCCAGTTTTTTCGGCTCGGTGTCAAGCACACCGCCGCTACAAAAGCCTGCACGCCGGATAGCGTCTCGTCTCTTTCCTTCGGGTTTCAGCGCGGGATTGATTGGACACCCACACGAATTGCATGGTGTTCTGGAAACTCGCCAATTATTTGAAGCCTTTATTTTTATTATTCGCACTCCTAACCGCCATGCATGATATCCAGCTAACCACTACTAATTCACGAAAAAATAAGTCTCATCGGCAAACGCAACTCAAGAGAATTCTCTCGTCGCACACGACGCGTCTTCTCGGCGCCGCGCTTGCTGCCAGCGTCCTGCTTGCAGCCTGCGGCGGCGGGGGCGACTCTTCGCAAGACCCTGCGGCAGTGGCAAATAGAGCGAGGCGCAACCCCTCAACGCCGGCAACAACCACACCGGCTACGACGACAGCGTCGACTGGCAAGATTTTTTATGGCGTCAACGGCCACTTCCAGCAAGGCGGCGCCTACGCATCATCGAGCACGCAAACTCAATTGGCCCAGCTTCAAGATTTGGGAATGACGATTTATCGCAGCGACGTTTCCAGCAAGGCAGCTGCAACGGCGCTCGCACAGATTGCGACCACCATGGCTGCGGGAGGCGTCACCGTGTACCCGGTGCTGCTCATCTCGCCCCAAGAGTATTCGAGCGAAACGGCCTCCTACAACGCCGGATATGCGCTCGGTCAGCAGGTGGCGTCAGCCATGCACGCGTCTTACTACGAGGTCGGCAATGAGCTTGAGGCGGACACCCTTGCCGGCAACTACGACGGGACGTTCCCGACGGATTACGTCAACAGTAAATTCATGATTGCTCGTGGCGCAATCCGCGGCATGATCGACGGCATCAAGTCTGTCGATACCCAAGGCAAGATCGTCATGGGCGCTGGAACTTGGCTGCATTGGGGTTTCGACCAGATGCTCGCACAGGGTACGCAGCCGGATGGTACGGCGGGTCACCCCGTCGTCTCCTGGGATGTAACGGCGTGGCACTGGTACAACGACTATGACGATATCCAGAACATCTGCGGCGGGTCGGGCTGCTATAACGTCCTGTCCAAACTTCAAGCGTTCGGCAAGCCGATCTGGCTGACCGAGTATGGCGTACGCCCCTGGACTGCCACCGACTCACAAGCTGCAGCTTACCTGACCGGCAATACCATGATGGCCGAATATGCGTCTGTGGCTTCGACGTACAACCTTCAGTCCATTCAGATGTACGAGCTTTACGATGATCCTGCCGGCACATACGGGTTGCTTCAAAGTGATGGCACAACGAAAAAGCCTCAGTACGCGAGCGTGAAGTCCTTCATCGCGTCGCACCCGAAATAACGCATTCGGCTACCTGCAGCACATACGCGCCAGCGCCGCCACGCTGGCGCGTTTTTTCATGCAATTCCGCTTTTATCTGACAAAAAACGTCCTATAGCAATGAGCGCCTGCCGCCATCTCCAATCTTTTTGACAACGAAAGGAACGACTTTGCGCCTAAACCCGACCCGGAATCTGTTTGCAACGTCCAGACAGTGAGGAACTGTCCGCGATCGCGATTGCCCGTTAGCCCCCCATTGGTCCGACTCCCTTTTCCACGATATGAGCGATACCGAACGGACCCAGGCTACTCGACTCGATAACGTGGACACTCATCTTATTCGCGCGCTGGCCACGACAATGTTCGGATGAGAGCAAAGGACTTTTCCTGGACCCGCATTACGGCCTGGCCCCAAATCGTGCTCTTTACGCGAGCCATGAAGCCCGCCGATGCGGCGCGACAGATTGGCGACCCTGCGAACTTGACATGCGAGATCAGCACGCATGCCATCTTTGTTCGACTCGATAGCCTGCTCAACTTACGTTCGTCCGGCGCGGGGGGTGAACGCGCTTCTCATCATGTCGCTGAATCGAATCATTAACACGGCTGCACGCTACATCCTGGCGCCACCTGTTCACTTTTCATGGGCCGAGTTCGGGAGAAAAGCGAAAAGCCGCGCGCCGACGCCTGATTGCAACACACATGAGTCTGCTTGACTCTTTGATCTGAACCACCGCTGGAAAATGTCTCGACACGAAGGATGGAACATGTCTACACGCACATTGGCAAACGCGATCGACACACTGACAGGGCAGGACAATTTTGTCTACAACGGGAGATTTACGGGTCAGAAGGCGACCGGTGTGCAGCGAGTTGCTCGAGAATTAATTGTTGCTATGACGCAACTCCCGGAGATCGACCATGTAACTGTCGCAGTTCCACCCGGCGACAAGATATTACCCGTTGACGGCGCGCAGACACGGAAGATCGGTTTCGGAAGAGGGCTATTCTGGGAGCAGGTCATACTCCCCATATTTGCCGGACGACGCAGGATCGTAAACCTGAGTAATTCAGGGTCGATATTCCGCCCTCGCCAGGTCATCTTCATGCATGACGCAGCCGTGTTCGACACGCCCGCACATTTTTCCCTACGCTTCCGTGCCTGGTATCGAATCATGTTCTGGATCCTTGCGCGCACGTCGAGTTGCATTTTGACTAACTCAGACTTCTCTCGCCAACGCTTAGCCCATCATTGCCGCGTGCCAGCCTCGCGAATCGGCGTCGTTCCGCTCGGCTCTGACCATCTCGACACTATCGAATCCGACGACAACGTGCTGGGCGAACATGGCTTGAATTCGAATCAGTTCGTGCTCGCCGTCAGCAACCTGAATCCGACCAAGAACTTTGCTCGAATTGTCGAAGCGTTCCAACGTGTCAACGATTCTTCGCTCGACCTTGTGATCGTTGGCATGAAGAATCCGATCTTCGGCGAGATCGATGATATCTCGAACGTTGCACCCAACATCAAATATGTTGGCTATGTGAGCGACAGCAAGTTGAAGGCACTTTATCAACATGCCCGCTGCTTCGTATATCCATCCATCTACGAAGGGTTTGGGATCCCCCCGCTCGAAGCAATGAAAAACGGCTGCCCGACCCTGGTGGCTAGCGCTGCCGCATTGCCTGAAGTCTGCGGAGACGCATCACTATATTGCGACCCGTACTCTTCCGACGATATCGCCGACAAGTTGAAATCGTTACTCTATACAAGCGAACTCAGAGCCGACCTACGCCGCCGTGGCCACCTTCACGCGAGCAAGTACCGTTGGCAAACGAGTGCAAAAATCCTGCTGACCGAGCTCGAGAAACTTTGATTCACCGGGGCATACTCAAGGCATTGGGTGGGCCTCGATGAACTTCCTAACCTGTTCGAAGCGCTGCTTCCGCTTTACACCATCACCGTAGAGCAGTCCGTACGCTTCGCTTGGCTGATCGTAAAGCTGATATAGCGTTACATTTTGGATTCCATATTTCTTTGCATCCGCAACGAAACCCGCAAGCCCATCCTGTCCAACCAGGTATGCACCAGGATCACCGCCCGAATAGTCTGGCCGCACGCCGAATTCCGTGATCCAGATTGGCTTGCCGTATTGGGTACTTAGATGGGTCAATACGTGTTTCAAAACATTGGGCTGCGGTACCCACGAAGCCCGGTTCGGACTCATTTCCGAATACCAGTGCCACGCGGTAATATCCCACTCCACGACTTTCGCGTTATCCCGCTTCCCATCAGGTTCAGTACCGTCTCTAAGCATGTCCGAGAAGCCATAATGCAGCCAGCTTAGCGAGCCGAGCAGTATTCGGGCAGACGGTTGAACCTCCTTGATGCCATCTATCATGCCTCGAATCGCGCCGCGCGCCTTTTGGTACTTGGCATTGTCGTAATGGGAGGGATACTCGCCGCTCGCGCCGTTGAGGATCACGTCGTTGTCGAATTCGTTACCCACCTGGTAATACGAAACCAGGCTATTCAACACCGTAGCCGCGTCGGCTCCAAGTTTGCGGCCTTGAGCGTACGCCGTTGATTCGTTCAAATTTTCCTGTACGTCCGGTGTGATGATCAACGGCAGTATGCCTACGCATTGCTCCGCCGCTACCCGCGCGAGTCGCGCGACCTGCTCGGCCGCGGCTTTGTCCCCTACGTCCTGTGCGTATATGGTTATGCCAAGATCGCGCAATTGGGAAATCTGCGCCTCGAAGCTGCGCGCCGTATAGATACCGCCCTGCTGGACATGACCTACCACTCCATAAAAGACACCGGCGCGCCCCTTTGAACATGGAATCTGAGGCTCCGCCGCGGCTTGACGTTGAAAAGGCTGACTCGCCGCAAGTGCGTTTTCTAGCCTAAGGTCCGACCATTTTGTTTCCCTCAGATGTACGAAAGTAACAATCGCCAGACTGAATACTGTTCCACAAATGACGATGGCTATTGGGATTGATCGTTTCCTCATGCGGCTGAAGCCTCACTATTGTGATCGGCCACCCTGCGGGCCGCATTCGCCTGATCAGGTCCGCACGTAGGCCATCTAAACACAAGGTGGTGTGTGGGCGGGCGCAACGAGGTCGGAAAAACCGAATATCCCGCGGTAACACCGGAAAAAACCGGTAACTATGACGCCGCATTAAAGTCAATCTTGCTACGCCTTTACGAGCGAAAAACATTCCAAGCGTTCCTGGCGAATATCCGCCTACTTTAACGGAACCAGCGCGGTGCAACGTGCGCTAAACCACAGACCGGCGAGCAGGAAAGGCGGTATTCATATCACACCTGTCCAGAGTCGCGTCGATGGACGTGGCTGCGGCGAATCGGTCAATGACGGGCCAGGCAACCACATCGGATCCCGGCCGACGATTCGTCGAACCAATGTGAATCCATGTATCAATTCCGGCCGTGGGCGACATGCACGGTCGGTACCCAATGATCGACGCGGCCAAGCCTGTCGCACCATCGATTAGCTTGTTACCCCGAACCCTGGAGATGGCGCCTTTGAACACGCATATTCTTAATTCCGGATCGTCTCGTGCAGGCAACGACGAGGGTAACTTTTCGTTGCGCGACATGCTTCATCTGTTGCGAGACCATATCTGGACACTACTGGCTTTCATCGCGATAGCAACGACGCTTGCCACTGCGTACGCCTTCCTCTCGGCACCGACGTACTCGGCCGACGTCGTCGTGCGTGTCGACCCGCCTGCCCCGCCCGACCAGAATGCACTCGGCATTTCCCGCCAGGATGGCACAGCGCAGCAGCAACCCGGCACGCAAGCGACCGCTGCGGAAATCTCGCTCATGCAAAGCAGGTCCGTGCTTGAGCCGGTGATTCGCCAGTTTCAGTTTGATGTCGAAGTGTCACCGCACACCTTCCCTGTCCTCGGTCATTTCGCGGAGCAACTCGCCTATCCCGGCCATCCCGCCAAGCCGTGGTTTGGGCTCAGTTCGTTCGCCTGGGGCGGCGAACGGCTCGAAATCCCGTCGCTCCACGTGCCTGCGTACCTTGAGGAAAAACCACTGGAACTAATTGCGCTCGACAAGGGCCAGTACGAACTCCGCGCACCCACCGGCGATATCCTATTACGTGGTGAGACTGGCACGCCCGTGACCGCAGCGGATGGACTAGCAATCACGGTCAAGGAACTCGTCGCCAGACCTGGTACTCCGTTCACGGTGATCCATCGCAATGCGCTCGATGCAATCGATGGGCTGCGGCGCCAACTCAAAATCGCTGAAGTGACCAAGGACACAGGGATCGTCCAGATCTCCTTCTCCTCGAAAGACCGAGGACTGACCGCAGACGTCGCCAATGCGGTTGCTCAGCAATACATTGCATCTGCGGTGGCGAGCCGCCAGCTCAATGACACGAAAACGCTTGAATTCATCCAGGGCGAGTTGCCGAGGCTAAAACGGGATCTCACGAGTGCCGAGCAGGCCTTGAGCGACTATCAATCGTCAACCGAGACAATGCGGCCGACGACCGAAGCGCAATCGTATCTACAGGGAAGCATCGAGTTGCAGCAGCGGACGTCAGCCTTGCAACTGCAGCGCACGCAGGCGGCGTCGCTTTTTACGCCCAATAGTCAGCAGGTCAAAACGATCGACGCGCAACTCGCCCAGCTGGCCGAAGCAAAACGTGCCTTCGACTCGCGCTTCACCAGCATGCCAACTTCCGAGCGGCGCAACGCTGAACTCACCCGCGATGCGAAAGTGGCAGAAACTATCTACCTAGGCATGGTTAGCAAGGCCGAAGAGCTTTCCGTGCGCCGCGCAAGCGCCTCAGGTGGTGCACACATTGTCGACGAGGCGATGCAGCCGTATAGACCGATCAAGCCCAACCGGCCTTTGGTTATCTTTGCGGGCGGGGGGCTGGGATTTTTTATCGGCGCGTTCTTCATTGTACTGAGGCGCTATGCAACCACCGGTGTTACCGACCCGCTTTTTGTCGAACGCCGGCTGGATGTGCCGGTCCTCGGCGAAGTACTGTTCAGCCGGCAACAGGCTCAGTTGGAAAACGAAACATCTGTGCAGACCTCGCAAGAATTGCCGTCCGGGCGCGCTGACAGCGTTCCGGGCCTGCCCGATCCCCATTCGCTAGCGTTGGACCCACTCGACGCCCAGTCGTCGGCAGCTGCTGTCGCCCCTGGGCTAGCGCGCGAAGTGGGCGCGCGCATTCTCGCCAGCCGTTTGCCGCATGAGCCCTCAGTGGAAGCGTTGCGCGAGGTACGTACGCAAGTGTGTCGCGATCGTCTGAACAAAAAGAATAACATTGTGATGTTAACGGGTCCGAGTCCCTCCACCGGCAAGAGCTTTGTGGCGGCGAATCTTTCGATACTTCTTACGGAAGTCGGCTTGCGCATCCTGCTCATCGATGCAGACATGCGCCGAGGCAATCTCGCCTCGTTCTTCAAACAATCCAATCGCGGTGGCCTGTCCGAGGTTCTCCAAGGCAAGCTCCGCAGCGCGGATGCAATTCGTTCTGTTGGCGTTCGCGGCCTCTCCTTTATGTCTTGCGGCGCCTACCCGGCCAACCCGTCTGAACTGTTGATGATGCACGACTTCAAGCAGGTCGTCGATCAGTTGAGCGTGCAGTTCGATCTCGTTCTAGTCGACACCCCGCCGTTCCTCGTAGTGACCGACGCCGCGATTATGGCACCTCACGCGGGTGCGACCGTCCTCGTGCTTCGCTCCGGCATGCAAAGCGAAGACGAGATTTCAGAGACGGTCAAGAAGCTACGACGCGCAGGAGGACGACTTCTCGGATCGGTTTTCAACGCAATCCCCAAACGAGCCAGCAACTGGCGAAGCTATGAGCAGGCCGCGCAGTACACGCGCACGCTCAGTGAAACAGACGAGGTGTAACGCTACAGAGGTATCCAGCGAGGCGCTCACGCACCTTGCTCCTTGTGAAACATCAGGCGAGTTCGCCGGAAAGCGGGGGCTTGAGGCTGCACGGCTTCGAGACCCAAGTACATGTCGCAGCGAGAACCATTGATTCTCGATTATTTGGGGTGACCTATTCATGAGCCGATCTACGCCGCAAATTGGAATCGAGGTAAACGAGAACCGCATCCCCTTCAACGCACCCGCCATGACGGGCAACGAATTGAAGTACATCGCGGAGACTCACTTCAGCAAAAAGCTTGCAGGCGACGGCTCGTTTACGGGACGTTGCAACAGGTGGCTGCAGGAAAGAAGCGGTTCTGGCAAGGCTTTGCTGACTCACTCCTGTACAGCCGCACTCGAAATGGCAGTACTGTTGCTAGACATTCAGCCCGGCGACGAGATCATCATGCCTTCGTACACGTTCGTCTCGACGGCGAACGCTTTTGTGCTACGCGGCGGCGTGCCGGTTTTCGTGGATATCCGCGAAGACACCATGAATCTCGACGAACGATTGATTGAATCCGCGATCACGTCACGAACCCGCGCAATTGTCCCGGTGCACTACGCCGGCGTGGCATGCGAAATGGACACGATCGTATCGATTGCGCGACGCCACGGACTCAAAGTCGTGGAAGATGCAGCGCAGGGCGTCATGGCCACATATAAAGGTCGCGGCCTGGGTTCCATTGGCGACCTCGGCGCATACAGTTTTCACGAAACCAAAAATATCGTTTCTGGCGAGGGTGGCGCACTGCTGGTCAACGATCCGGCCCTCACGAGGCGCGCGGAAGTAATCCGCGAGAAAGGCACCGATCGCAGCCGTTTTCTCCGCGGAGAAGTCGACAAGTACACCTGGCAAGAAGTCGGCTCGTCATTTCTGCCGAGCGAACTAATCGCCGCTTATCTTTGGGCACAGTTGGAAGGTGCAGAAATGATCACTGAGGCGCGCCTCGCGAACTGGGAGCGATATCATGCGCTTCTCGAACCGTTCGAGCGCAAAGGAGCGCTGCGTCGCCCTATCATACCGAACGAATGCAAGCACAACGGACACATGTACTATGTATTAGTCGAAGACGAGGACGTACGCCAGCGCATACTCGACGAGTACAGAAGACACGAAATCGGCTCGGTATTTCACTATGTTCCGCTTCATTCCTCTCCAGGCGGGCAAAGGTACGGTAAAGCTGTCGGCTCACTTGACGTCACGATCAATCAGTCGAAGCGATTGATCCGTCTGCCCCTTTGGGCAGGCCTGACCGAAACGCAGCAAATACGGGTGGTCGACATTTTTAGCGCTCTTCTGAAATAGGGCGGCATACCCGCCGGCAGGCGCGCGAGTATCGCATCCGGGGGCTGGCAACAGGTTTTTTGCCAGCAACCCGGCACCGTGATCCATTTCCACTTCCTGAACCGGTTTGCAAGCCCTCTCTGGAATCCCATGAAACAGCGCATTTCCTCGCACGCCGATCTGTACTATTTCGTCTGGGTATTCGCGATGCCGGTGACGTCCGTATTACTCCTGCCTTCCGTTCAGGGGACGACGCTCGGTTACATCATGTGCTTTCTGTCATTACCGATCGCATTGGCGTGCGCCGGCGCTTCGCGTACTCGCTATATCAACTTCCTGATCGTCGCAGCGTCAGTGTGGACAATCTTCTTCCTGGCGTCCCAGCTCGCTGATACCGCAGCTCCCTACGAGCCGGACTTTACAAAAGTCCTGCTTATCGACGATAGCGATGTGTTGACCTTTATCCTTCGAAAGAGCTTGTTTACCCAAACGATCTATCTCGTCGCTGTCGTGCTCTATGCCTCATACGTCTATATTTTCTACAAACCATCGTGGCGGCAGTGGCTGCTTGCCTCGGCGGCGATTTTCGCTGTGTACGGTATCTATGAGGTGGTGTACTTCGTCATAACGGGTCAACCCGGAGACTTTATCTCCAACCGGTCTTTTGGCGCTGATTTTCGAAATGGTGACGGAAGCGCGGAGGAAGGCTCGCTGAACGGGAGCTCCTTTCAATGGCTCGACATCCACGGATTCCACATGCAGCGGCTGAAGAGCCTGACCGGTGAACCGTCGATGTATGCTCTGTCGATGTTCCCATTCTGGGTCTACTTCAACGCGACGTCGAAACGGCGACTGCCGGTGTGGATAATCGGCGCCTCGCTGATCATGAGTACTTCGTCGACCGCATTTATCGGCTACGTCGTCTATCTGCTTATTCGCATCAGAAAGATTGGCTTCCATCCGCTCAAGGCTATGGCGGGTGCATTAGTGCTCTTTGTGGTCGCCTATCTGGCAAGAGACTATATCGCCGATCTGTTTCAACAGATGATTCTCGACAAGATGGACGGGCACAACGTATCTGGCGTCGAGAGATCCGGCTTCTTCCGTGCTTCCATGGATATGTGGGCGGCCGGGTCGCTCGCCAACCAGCTATTTGGGATCGGCTTCGGCTATATCCGTTCGACCGACCTCTTCTCGACTCTGCTCGTCAATACGGGGGTCGTGGGGCTGATCCTCGTGAGCCTGCTCATTCTGTACCCGGCGTTCAAACTCGATTGGTCGGCAGAGGGGATGGCATTGCGCCAGTGTTGCGTCACGACATGGGTGATGATGATGATCTCAGTTCCGGAATTCTCCTACCTCGCGCCGTGGACATTCATTGCCATCGCTTATGCCCGGCTTCGCGTCGTAAAGATGACAGCGCACCGAAGTGCCGGCGCGTTGCCTCAGAGATCGGTCAATGATCGGCAACTGACAGTGCGAAGCCGGCTCTAAGTCCTTTGAACACGCTTAATCTGCCCGCTGGCGAAAACTTCACGCACTTTACCGTCAAAGTAGCTACGGCATAGGCAATCGCAATCGCACGGTATGTAGGAGCCAAATGCTTGCGGCTGAAATAGACGCGATTACGTGCCGTATAAAACAGGCTGAAGGGACTTTCATTGCCACCAGTGGACACCGCCACCTTGTGCCCGACGCATGAAGTCGGCACATATAGCAGACCGATATTGGCATTTTTCATACGCCAGACGAAGTCACTGTCGTCGTAATAGACGAAGTATTTTTCATCCATCATTCCGATCGTCCTGAAAATGCTTTTGTGCAGCAACATAAAGCAGGTTGGCGCGTATTCCGTAAACATCTCCTTGTCGAATTGCCCGCGATCTTCCTTCCGATCGCCCACGTGGGGCGTAGTGGCGGTTAGGGGCGAAAACCGCCCTCCCGCACACCATATGCGATTAGTACCGTGATATGTGATTTTGGGCACGGCGGCCAAAGCGTCCGCCTCCTCAGTGTGCCTCGCGAGTCCCGCGATCACGTCGGGATCGGGAAAATCAGTGTCGTTATTGGCTAGCAGAACGTAATCGCATCCGTCTGCCAACGCCATTTTTATGCCCTGATTGTTGCCGCGCGCGACACCGGCATTGTTGTTGTTGAACACGATGTCGGCGCGGATATGGTGAAGGGCCGCGAGCTCGCGCGATATCGCACTTCCCGTGTCCGTCTCGCTGTTATCGATCACATACAGCTTGAAGTTTACATCGCGCTGGGCGGCGAGACTTTTGAAAAAATCGGGAAGCACAGAATCGGAGCGGTACAGCACGGTGACAATCCCGATTAGCGGCGATCCATATCTCGTTGACATATCGCGTCCTTCAAATGAGTTGCGGAGGTGGCCGTCGCGGCGCCGCCGTCCTGGCATGATGAGGGCATCGCCGGATTATGCTTCAGGCGGCGCGTTCACATCCCTTATAGAGCCCCTTCTCCCGCATCTCAGCGATGCTTTTCTCGTAGGTATCCGTCATCACCTGCTGCCGGTCGACCCACTGGGCAAATCGTGTGATTCCCTCGCTAAACGACACTTTAGGCTCGAATCCGAGCATTTCCCTTGCCTTGGTCAAGTCTGCATAGACATGGCGTACATCGCCCAGGCGGAATGCGCCAGTCACGGCGACGCTGACATCACTTGCATACACCTCGCACAGTGTCTTTGCGACATCCATGACCGAAGTACGCACGCCGGAGCCAATGCCGAATACGTTGTCCGCCGCATTGGCGTCCGTAAGCGCCGCATAGGTCGCGTCGACCACGTCATCGATGTAGACGAAGTCCCGGCTTTCCAGCCCGTCCTCGAAAATATTGATCGGGTTGCCGTTTTTGATACGCGTCGAAAAAATCGAAAGAATGCCCGTGTAAGGGTTGGATAACGACTGCCCTGGGCCGTATACATTTTGATAGCGTAGCGCTGACGCAGCGATGCCGATGGACCGGCAGGTGGTCATCACCATCTGCTCCTGAGTCTGCTTGGTAATGCCATAAAGCGAGGTCGGATGGATTTTCGATTCCTCGTCGGTAGGCACGCATTCCATCGCTTCACCACTGACCGGACAGAGGTGCTCGAACTGCCCCTCGAGCATATCTTTTTCCTGCCGCGGGCCGGGATACAGAACGCCGGCGACCGGCGAAAGATACTTGCCTTCTCCATAAATTGCACGCGAGGAAGCAACAACTACCTTGCGTACGGAGTTGCGACTGTTCTTCACCAGTATGTCGAGAATCAGGGCTGTGCCATGCACGTTCACATCGACATAGCGATCGACCTCGTACATCGATTGGCCAGTACCCGTCTCGGCTGCAAGATGCACGATCGCGTCCTGCCCCTGCATAACACGCTCCAGCACTGCCCGATCAGTCACCGACCCCTTCACGAAGTGCGCGCTTGCCGGCAACGACGCAAAGATTGCGGATGTGACAATGGGATCATCTCCGTGAATCTGGGGGGAAAGATTATCGAGCACGGTAACTTCCGCATTGTCTGCGCAGAGCTTGCGTGCCAGACTTGAGCCGATGAAGCCGGCGCCACCCGTAATTAGGACTTTCATTTCTTCTCCCTCTCCCAACATTTCGTTTCGAAGTTGTAGCGCTTCATGATTTGCGCCGGATTTCCTGCAACCACGCAATAGTCGGGAACGTCGCGTGTCACCACCGAATGCGCGCCCACCACGGCATGACGTCCGATCTTCACATTGGGTAGAATCACCGCATTGAATCCAATGAATGTGCCCTGCCCTATCGACACGTGGTTGCCTCGGGTGCGGATACGTTCGCCAATACGTGTCCTGTCGTTGACGTCCTCATAGGGATGCTCAACATCGACGATGGCAACATTGCCTGTAATGGTCACGCCATCGCCAATTTCGATCGAAGAGCCGCATACGATGTGAACGTTCTGCTCGATATTGACCCGGCTACCAATCGTGAGCCGCGGCGGCGCAGCCGATTCCGTCACCACAAGTTCGATACGCGCGCCCGGCCGAATCAGCACACGCTCGCCGACCGACGCGTAATGCACGTTGACGAGCAGCATCGGGCGAAAGATTGTCGTTTTTGCGCCAACCGACTGGAATACGTGCGCGTACCAGAGACGCGTCTTGATTCGGTACCAGGCCAGACGCGCCAGGTTGCACAGATCGAGAAGCCTCACCTTCCTTGTGGCCGGCCGCTCGCTCTCCTGAACGGTCGTACTCATGCGCTAGCCCGTTGGCGTCCGGCCATCTGCTTGAGCCCCGTATAGATAGCGCGCAACGTACGGGGCCAGCGGCGCATGGCGTACAAGACCATCTGTTTCGAACCGATACGCGCAGCGCGCCAGCTCGATTCGATGCAGTCCTCAAAGTCGTCCTCGCTCCCATGCTCGAGATAGAAAATGGCCGACGTCAGATAGAACTTGGCACGCCCCTGGTTGACGGCGTCGCTCGCCATGCCGAGATCAGCCGCGACCTGGCAGGTCTGGATTACGTCATTCAGACATTCCCTATGGCGCGAGGGATTATTAATGCGAACGGAAGTCAAACCGGTACGGTTGACGCGATATAAACCCAAATCTTCGTCCAGGTAGCAACCTCGAGAGCCCATCAGGACCTGGGTCAGGTGGGCCACGTCAGGAACCGACTTGAGACCGACGTCGACCGGATGGCGGCGGCGCAAATGCGCCCGATACATCTCCGAGCTATGAAAAAAGAATGGACCATTCTTGATGAGGTATTCGGCATCGAACGTCACTGGCTTTTTCTGCGGCAGCGGATACGCCACGGGCTCCAACGTATCCTGGTCGACCGTGCGCATCTTGTGTACTACGAGACCATATTCCGGGTGAGACCTCAAGAAATCGAGTTGACGCTGCAGCTTGCCGGGAGACATGACATCGTCACCGTCAATGTTGGCGATGTATTCGCCCCTCGCGAGAGCAACCGTATCGGCAAAGTTGCCCGAGAAACCAACATTCTTCTCATGCGCAACCAGCTTGATCACCTCCGGAAAGCGCCGTCGAAACGACTCGATGACCTCAAGCGAATTGTCAGGTGAGTTATCGTCACCCACGATCACCTCGAACGGCACATCGATCTTCTGGTCGAGCACGCTTTGCAGGCACGCGCCGACGTACTCGCCTTGCCGGTAACAGAGCACCACGACCGAAAGCACAGGCGCGGTTGGCTCGTATGCCGAGTGCTGAAGAGTTGTATCCATACGTTTCTCTCAGTTGAGGACCAGTCGTCCCGCCAGGTGGCGAGCCTTGCGTTGAACGATCGGCGAAACCGCGACGGTCAGGGCAAGCATGGCCAGCCACGCGCCCGACAGAACGCAGAACAGACCAATGCGCGAGCATGCCGTCAAATCGGCGCGGCTCATTAACAGACCGATGGGTATGACCGCCAGAACGCGTGCTGCGAGTCCGCGATACCAGCTGCCGTTGATTCCGTCGATGAACTTTCGATGGACGATCATCACCCAGCCGAAGAGCAGCAGAAGATTCATCCCTAGCCACACGTAGGCCGCGCCGACTGCGCCGAAATGAATGCCGCCGTATAGAACTGCGGGCGCGAAGAGGATGAGAAAGCCAATGTTCCCCTTCAAGTGCAGCGACAAATCCCCTTTTGCGTATTGCACGAAAAAGGCAAGTGATGCCAGCGCCGAACATGCGTTTCCGACTGCGTAGCATTGCATCGTTCGCAATGCGTCGGGCGTCACCGGCGCACTCGCGGACCACAATCGAAGCACGGCTTCGGGAGAGAAGGCGAACACCGCTGCCACCGGGATTACCGCCAATGACGTCACCTCAGAGGCCAGCGCGTACATCTGACGAATTCGCTCGCCACCACCAAAGCTCTCGGTAGTCAATCGGGGAATGAAAGCCTGCTGAATCGGGTTGGCCAGCAACATGATGCCGCTCGCAAGCAGCGTTGCCATACTGAACACCGCGAAATCCGCCAAAGGGAGGACCTTCGAAAGAACCACCTTGTCAATCTGCGCGGTGCAAGCCCAGATCAGTGCGGACAATGCAATCGACAGAGATAGCTTGGCGCGCGATGACAAAACCTTCCACGAGAACCGCGTCGAAAAGATCGGTATATCGATCGTGCTGCCAAGCAGAATCCGCATTGCGACAGCCTCGCCGACAATCGCGATGAGTTGCCAGACAAAAAAGAACTCGACGCGCGGCCAAGCGATGATGATTGGCACAACGAGCACGTTGCGTATCACGGCAAAGGTAATACCAATGCCATTGAGCGCGACCTGCCGGTCGATACCGATCACTCCCCCGCGGTACAGTGCACAAAGCCAGCGCGCGATAGCCGTCAGCGTCATCAGCACAAACGCAGTGCGGATCTCACTCGGAGGCAGCGTGGAGGCGTTCAACCATCGCTCGGCAAAATAGGGGGCGGCAAAGATCGACAAGACGAACAGGACCACGCTTGTGCCGAGGATCAATTTTTCCAAGGACTCGAGCAACAATCCCACTTCATCTTTCGACCCAGTACCTGCCCGCAGGCTGCCTAGCTCGCGGCACAACGTTGGCGAAAGGCCGAAGTCGAGCACGAGCACCCATGCGAGGAGAACCGCGTTGATGGCAATGAGCCCATATGCTTCCACGCCAAGATGGCGCACATAGATCGGCACCATGACGATGCCGAGCGAAACAGTCACCATCTGGCCAACGAAATTCGCGAGCAGGCTTCGTCTCAACATCGCGGTCTGCCGGTAATTTGTGTAAGAACTTCAGGTGGCGCCAGAAGCGCCGTGGAACCCGACTTAAATCCCCTGGCGGTACTCATTCGTCGCAAACTTGTTCAGGGGCGAGCGCGTGATTGGTCAAGCGACCGAGCATTCCACTACCACGACGGTCTGCCGTCAGCGGAACGACTACTCAGGTTGGCTATATGCTCATGGGTGACTCGAAGATCAATACCGTAAAAATTCGACGTATTGTCAGGTTATCTGCTGCGGTCTGGGGGTTAGAACACGCATATCGAACGCGCCACTCAACCCGGTGTGCAGACCGCGCTGACAAACGCGTATACAACTGGGGAGCGATAAAGACGTCCGCTGAGGCCCATGGAATCAAGCATACCTGCCTGGTTTCAAATCAAATGTGCGTCGGCGCACGTTCAACGCTTTGGGAATGGGGTATCACATATCGTTACGGGCTGACTCGTTTCGCGCGAACACAAGTGTTACCGGGTTGGCCAAGCGATCTGATCGTTCGGCAGATTAAGCAGGTATCGTCCATACGCATTCTTGGCGAGCGGTTTCGCGAGTTCCAGCAATTTCTCTTCGTCAATCCAATCTTTGCGGAAAGCAATCTCTTCCGGACACGCAACCACCAGACCCTGCCGCTTTTGCAGCGTGGCGATGAATGTCGCGGCTTCGATCAGCGAATCGTGCGTACCCGTGTCGAGCCACGCATATCCCCGGCCCATGATTTCGACATTGAGCGCGGCGTTGGCGAGATAACGCGAGTTGACGTCGGTGATTTCAAGCTCGCCACGCGGCGACGGCTTGATCTCAGCGGCAATGTCGCACACCTGCTTGTCGTAGAAGTACAAACCGGTAACAGCGTAGTTTGAGCGCGGTTTGACCGGCTTCTCCTCGATGGACAGCGCACGGAACTGCCGGTCGAATTCGACCACGCCGTACCGCTCCGGATCGTGCACGTGATAGGCGAAGACGGTGGCGCCGTCAGTTCGGGAATCGGAACTGGCAAGCTGCTTTGCAAGATCGTGGCCGTAGAAGATGTTGTCGCCGAGTATCAGCGCCGACGGATCGTTACCCACGAAGTCCCGGCCGATGATGAACGCCTGCGCAAGCCCGTCCGGCGAAGGCTGGACCGCGTACTGGATGTTCATCCCCCACTGGCTGCCGTCGCCGAGCATCGCCTCGAAGCGCGGCGTGTCCTGCGGCGTCGAGATGATCAGCACGTCGCGAATGCCCGCCACCATCAGCGTGGACAGCGGGTAGTAGATCATCGGCTTGTCGTACACCGGCAGCAACTGCTTCGAGACGACGTGCGTGATCGGATACAGGCGCGTGCCCGAACCGCCCGCGAGAATAATGCCTTTGCGCGCCATTGCCGTGCCCTTACGCGCGCTGCGCGTAGTTGGTCTCAACCCATTTGCGGTACTCGCCCGAGGCCACCTCGTCCGACCAGGCCTGGTTGTCCAGATACCACTGCACCGTCTTCTCCAGACCCGTCTCGAACGTCTCCGCCGGCTTCCACCCCAGCTCCCGTTCGAGCTTGCGCGCGTCGATCGCATAACGGCGGTCGTGGCCCGGACGATCCTTCACATACGTGATCTGGTCGCGATACGACGCGCCCGCCTTCGGACGCAACTGGTCCAGCAGGTCGCACAGCGTGTGCACCACCTCGAGGTTCTTCTTCTCGTTCCAGCCACCCACGTTGTACGTCTCGCCCGGCGTGCCGCGCGCCAGCACCTCGCGGATCGCGCTGCAGTGGTCACCCACGTACAGCCAGTCGCGCACGTTCTGGCCGTCTCCATACACCGGCAGCGCCTTGCCCGCGAGCGCGTTGGCGATCATCAGCGGAATCAGCTTCTCGGGGAACTGGTACGGACCGTAGTTGTTCGAGCAGTTCGTGGTGAGCACCGGCAGACCATACGTATGGTGGTAGGCGCGCACCAGATGGTCCGATCCCGCCTTGGTGGCCGAATACGGGCTGTTCGGCGCGTACGGCGTGGTTTCGGAGAACTGCGGATCGGTAGCGGACAGCGAGCCGAACACTTCGTCGGTCGACACGTGCAGGAAGCGGAAAGCGGCCTTGTCGGCCTCGCCGAGCGCGTTCCAGTAGTTGCGCGTCGCCTCGAGCAGCGTGAAGGTGCCGACCACGTTCGTTTGCACGAAATCAGCCGGCCCATGAATCGAACGGTCGACGTGGCTTTCCGCGGCAAAGTGCAGCACGGCCCGCGGCTTGTGCTCGGCGAACAGCGCGTCGAGCGCGCCGCGGTCGCAGATATCCGCGCAAACGAAAATATGCAACGGATTGCGCTGTAGCATTTTAAGCGTGCGCAAATTGCCCGCATAGGTGAGCTTATCGACATTCACCACGGGTTCATCGCAGATTTTCAGCCAGTCAATCACGAAGTTTGCGCCGATAAAACCGGCGCAGCCTGTCAAGAAGATCATGGAAGCCCTTTGGAAGCCGCCTTCGCGCAAGTGCGCAGAAGGTCGATTAAGATCTGGTTGACATCCGGTGAACGGTGCGGCCACGAAAAGTCGGCAAGCAGCTTCGGTGTAGCTTTCAATCGCGACTTCCATTGCCGCGATCAGATGCAACCCGTGCAGTGTAGGATCCCCGCACTCGCGTTTCAGTGCGGAAAGCAACATACGTGCTTTCGCCCAACTACCGGGTTAGAGGAGGAGCTTCGTCTGAGTGGGCAACACTCTCCGGAGTGCGCGTTGCCCATGCCTCGACCGCCTGGAGATGAGTTTGTCAGATCTTCGCCGAGGGCGGCTATTACTCTTGCTGATAGCCCCTACTGCGTCGTGAAGATGATCGTCGCGGCCTTCATGGTTCGAGGCAGACGCGGCCGCCGATATGCATCGAAACGCCGCTCACTTGCGCGCCCGAAGAAAAGGTTTATTTATCGCCACGCGGCGTTCTGGAACGTGCGACACACAATGCGCATACGAAAACGCCAATGAGCACGCCAAATATGAAGCATAAGAAGTGTGTCAAAACGCTCAACATTTGCCTGGTCCTTTCATTGAGGCGAGATTGAATTTATAACGAATCACCTCCTTCGCGATTTACCTAAAATCACCGACCGCAGCCGGAAGTGCAACCTACCGAAAGTCGAAAATACTCTGGCAGCAGCACTGGTATAGCGCGGTGATCGTTGCGGCAAATATCATACATTACTGAAATGCGACGCAGTCCAAAGAGCGAATACAGCCGATGCGGTTAGCCTGTCGCGACGCATCGGACTGGTTATCGAACTTTGACGCGAATACGGATGACTGGCCCGGCTTGCGCCGAGGACATGAAGCCCGCCGCGCATACAAGCATGGCAAATCGGCAAGGGTGCGGACGTGATACGACACGTGGCAAGAACTGCAGGCCGTCGCGAAATCGCAGTTCGAAAGCAAACCAGACGACGAACGGCGACTCCTACTCAGACGGCACACCGCTAACTGTCGAGAACGCGAGAGGCCTCGTTCACGCGCTCCGCAGGAACCGCCCCGAGCATGAGGGCGGTCACGACGCAATGTATCCGACGCATGCGGATCGCTGGGTGCTCAATCGTTAGCTAACGCCTGCCCGTTTATCTCGAGACGCGCCTTCTTTTTCCGCTCCATGCGACGCGGGTAATCGATCGCAGGCTTTTCGATGAAACGATACGTAAGATACGAGAGCGCCAGCGTTGCCGGGCAGAGGATCGCCACATGCAACCAGCCTTCGATATTGGCCAGTCCGATCAGATTCTGGACAGTCGGGTGCACGAGGTACAGTGAGTAGCTTATTGTTCCGAGACCTAGCAGCGGCTTGAGTTGCATAATCGATCGTTCACGTGCCGCATAGCAACCGATGAACAGCAGATAGGCGACACCCCATGAGATGAACACAGACTGTACTGTCGCAATCTCAGGGCGTTGGAAAACACCGAATCCTATAAAAAGCGCTGGAACGATCGCGAGCATAATTGAGCCCACCAAAATCAGAAATGACAACTGGCTGATCTCGTGAGTATGCCGGCGGTAAAACAGCAGACCTACGACACAACTCGCCACGATGCCGAAGCGGCCAAGCGGTATGCGCAGGTGCAAAACGTATGATGCTATGGACAATGCGAGCAATCCGGCTACTGTGAGCGAAGCCAGTAAGACACTACGCCGATTGACCCGTAGAGCGAATGCGAACGACAACAGAATATACCAGGCAAACTCCATAGAAAGCGTCCACGATGCGCTAACGAAGTTGGGTAGATGTGCGTAGTCCTGGAGAAAGAACAGGTGCAATAAGACGAAGTAGCCGAAATTATGTACAGCGCCCGGAGGGTAGGCACCGTAGCCAATAAGATAAAGCGCGAACTCGAACGCGAAAATGGCCAGGTAGAGTGGATAGATACGAAAAATACGATGTTTCCAGAATCTACCCAGCGCATTTGCGCGCTCAAGACTCAGTGGAATAACAAATCCGCTGACTAGAAAAAATGTTAGGACGCCAACTTGCCCAAAGTTGATCCACGGGCCAAACCCTGTGTTGATTGAAAACCAACCGGCGCCCTCGCCGCCATGCTGAAAAATCACGAGCAGCGCTGCCACTCCACGGAGAACATCGATGAAAGCATAGCGGCCACCGGAAGTCGCTGCCCGGCCCGCATTCGGTAACCTTATTTCTTCCGGTTTCGGCATCAGGTTTCCTTGAGACGGGTTGTCGCCGGAGTCTATCTCTGTGGAGCGTCGGGCAGTGTACGCAAACACACAAATGCACCGCTTCCGGCCAAATTTATCAATTCGACGCGGAAATATCGGCCATCAGCGCGTGGCTTCCATCGCACTGACGCGTGGCAATAGCCGGTCGAATTCGCGTTTGACAATCTCGTAGCATTCACACGCCCGCGCCTCGAGTCCGGTCCGGTCCAGAATCCGGACACGGCCGCGACTGTGATGGATGAGAGCGGCTTCGCAGAGCTTGCCAGACGCTTCCGTCACACCTTCACGGCGCACACCGAGCATGTCGGCAATCAGTTGCTGCGTGACTTGCAAATCGCTCGTGCCCGAACGGTCGATGTCAACCAGCAGCCATCGACACAGTTGCTCGTCGAGTCGATGCAGCCTGTTGCACGCAGCCGTCTGCGCGACCTGTGTGAGGAGAGCCTGCATGTACAGCAACATCAACGAACGTAGAGATGCACAATCGCGTAACGCATCGCGAAGTGCTTTTGCGCTTATTCGATGGGCGAAGCCCCGGCATTGGGCCTGCACACTCGCCGGCATGGTGTCTCCACCTGTCAGGATCGGCACACCTGTCGTGCCGTCTCTGCCGATCGCGGCGATTTCCACCGAACTCCCGTTTTCCATTGTCTGCAGCAGAGACACAATGGCTGTGACAGGGAAATAGACGGTGCGTATGAGTTCACCGGATTTCGACAGCATTTGTCCCGGAGTCAACTCGACGAGTTCAAGATGAGGAGCCAGCTCTTCCCATTCACGCGTTGGGAGCGCCTCAAGCAGACGGTTTCCACGTCGGTATGACTGATATGTCGCCATCATTTCCCTCCCTTAAGTATTGCAGGCCTGCGGATGGCAGGCCTCCACTCGAATCGAGGAGGCAATGACGATTCACTTCCCCTCACTCGCGCGGCCGGCAAACTGAATCGGTAATGGAGACGATCAAAGCTTCGCAACGATTGTCGCGCTGGCTTTGATGTCGCAGTGCAGCATAACCGGCAAAGAATGCCGCGCCAATATGACTGGCGGAATACCCAGCACGATAGGCGGAATAGAGAGGACTTATTTGCGTTGAAGGTTGGCTCTTGCTCTGTACGCGCAACCGGTTTTATTGCAGACGGAGAAGGATTCGATATATCCGACTCGTCTACCGAACTTGGATCGCAATATGTCTAATTTATTATGGACATCTATGAGACTAGGTTCCACTCCGCAATGCGCAGGCTCGGCGTTAGGGAGCCGGCTAGACTCTCCGCCAGAGGGCGAGCGGCAGTCAGCGTCGTGGGCGGGTTTGTCCGCGGCCCGAACGGTGAGTCTCATGTCTGTCGTCGTCCGCCGTCGAGATCATTTCTGCTTCGCGCGCGACGGCGTTCCTGGCCAACGCTTTCAATACGCCCGCCAGAATCCGGGCGCCGATATCGTGGTGAAAGATCCAGACGCCGTAGATTCGTCCGGTGAATGCAACCTCGCTCCCAATCTCCGCATCGGGCCGGAAACCGGCGCCTAGCCCAAATGTGAATAGTCCGCGTATCGCATCTCCGTGGATGTCGAGCGGGCGGCCAAATTTGTCGACTTCGATTCCGCCCTGGCTGAACTGGAGGGGAATTGTCGCGCCTCGGTGATCGACCAGGGCGGACATGTTGGGCCCGTAACCTGCCCCATGAATCACGGCGCATGAGTTGGCCAGACAAGCGGCGGCGCGGGCGTGGGCGGCTTTTCCGGAGGCTGCATCGATCAATTCGATGCGCGGTTTCGTACCGGCTACGCGACCGTGCGACATGACGGAACAGGCCACCTCGAACGCGCGGTAACGCAGGCCGCTCGAACGATTGACGCGCTGGGTGACCGGGCAGATATCGGTTACTGGATCGACTGCGTAGCCCCATGCACGCGCATCATGCTCGGTTTCAAAAAACAACCGTATCGGCGAGCGGTGAATGACGGAGATTTCATCCAGGCCGGCACCGCCAAGATCTGTCGCAAGGCGCTCGATCATCGTGAACGCGCTGTGCGACCCGCCGATGATCGATATCCGGTTCGTAAGCCCGGCCGTAGGTGGCGCGAAGACGGGTGCGAAGGTGCCGACCAGTTGAGTCTTCGTGAGGCGAAGCAGGTCGTCCGACGTGCGAATCATGACGCCGTTGCCCGGCGGAGGAATGTCCAGCGTGCGACACAGTTCGTCGACTTCTTCGACGCGCTGCGAACCGCCCAGATTCATCACCACGGTGTCGCTGATAACCAACCGGCGTTCCGCTTGTTTGCGCGTGTCGTGATGGACGATCTCGAACCGGCCGTCTTTACAGCGCCGAATCGCCTCGATTTCATGTCCACGCAGCACGTCGACATCGAAGTGTTCGACAAGATGAGCGATCAAGCGCTCGGCGGCGAGCGTGAGAAGTTGACCAACTTCCGAGAGCAGCGGTGCGGCGTCGGGATCCGCGGCCATTTTCCTATGCAAGGCGTTGAATTCGCGGATGTCGCCGAACACGTCGTCGAAGCGTTCGTGCTCGAGGCACGCGAGGAACGTTTTGGCGACCGAGTTGCCTGTGACGTTCACGTAGTCACCAAGCTTGCCCGCCCCCAAACTGACGCGTTTGTCGATGATCAGCAAACCGTTTCTAGCAACCTCCGCCAGCTTGCCACTCTTGAACGCGCAAAACAGGAAGCCCATCCCCGCGGGGCCGGCCCCACACAAAACACACGAATAATCGCTTGGTACGCTGCCGGAGCTTTCCGGGATTTCCGCTGAGGAACTCTGCATAACTGATAGGTTCGAACGTTGTCGGTGGTTGGTGCGCACGGCGCGCGTTGCCAGTGTCAAGGTTGTTCCTCGGCTCGCAATCTACACACAATATCCCCGAATGCCATGCATCACTCTGTGCGCTCGCGCACAGACAATATTCCGGAACCTTACCGAATGAATGGAACAATTTTCCGGATCGCCGCCGGTGTCGGGAAAAAATGCTGCGATCTAGTGTTGACGCACCGCCATCGCCGTCAAACGGCCCAATGGTATGGGTCGCTTCAACCTTTATTGATTTGCATGACTTACTAATAATTGCGATCCGTTGTGTCAATCGCGCCACAATAGTCACCCCAATGCGTATGCCGCGCCTTGGTAGCGCGGCCCTCTTCACTACGCCATCTGAAACACCGCCACCGCGTCGCGCAATATCGTCGCCTGCTCTTCCAGCGATTTCGCCGCCGCAGCGGCTTCTTCGACGAGCGCCGCATTGTGCTGCGTGACTTCGTCGATCTGCGATACGGCCTTATTGACCTGCTCGATACCGTCACTCTGTTCGAGCGCGGATGCCTCGATCTCGTTCATCACACCGGTCACGCGTTCGACGGCGCTCATGGCTTCGTGAATGGTCTTCTGCGCGTCGGACACGAGCGATGCGCCCTCCTGCACCTTGGCGGCCGATTCGCCGATCAACTCCTTGATTTCCTTCGCGGCCGCACCCGAGCGCTGGGCGAGGCTGCGCACTTCCGAGGCCACGACAGCGAACCCACGTCCCTGCTCGCCGGCCCGCGCCGCCTCGACCGCCGCGTTCAACGCCAGAATGTTGGTCTGAAACGCAATTCCTTCGATCATGCCGATGATTTCCGTCACCTTGCGCGACGACTCGCTGATCCCATCCATCGTTTCAGTGACCCGCGACACCACCGTACCGCCACGCGTGACCGTGTCGAGCGCGCCATGGGCGAGCCGGTTCGCCTGCTTCGCGTTGTCGGCATTCTGTTTCACCGTGGCCGACAGCTGCTCCATGCTCGCAGCGGTCTGCTGAAGGGCCGCTGCCTGCTGCTCCGTGCGCGAAGACAGATCCGCATTGCCCGATGCGATCTCGTTAGCCCCCTGCGTGATTGCCGTCGTACTGCCGCGCACTTTGGACACTGTCTCGACGAGACCGTCGCGCATCTTCGTCAACGCCGCCAGCAATTGCCCCATCTCGTTGCGCGATTTGACCTTGATGGCAACCGTCAGATCGCCGGCGGCAATACGCTCGAAGTGCTTGACGGTCGCATTGACCGGCTTGATCAACGCCGCGGACAAACCAATGCGCGCCGCCACGCCGATCACGATCGCGATGGCGCCGATCGCGGCGAACAGCAGCGTCGCGATCTGGAAACGTTGCGCCGCCGTTTCGACTTGCTGGTGCTGGCTGTCCACCTGCGTGCGCTCGAGCGCGTCGATCGCTTTCGAATAGGTGGCGTAAAAGCCGTTCGCCGTCTCGCCCTGAATGTTGCGGAAGGTGTTGAAATCAAAGTCGGCAAGCGCCTTGAAGGCCGGTTCGATCGCCTTATCGACCAGCGCACTGCGCGCCTGCTCGACGCTCTGCGCGAGCTTCTGCTCGTTCTCGCTGGCAAACGGACCGGCCATGTAGCTGCGGAAGTCTTTGTTCGATTCGACCAGCACCTTGTGCGCGGCCGGCAACAGGTCATCGGTCTGCTTGCCGACGCTAAAGAGCGTCTGATACGAACCGAGTGCAAGCTGAACTCGCAGCAGCTTCTCGGAACTCGCCTTCAGATGGGACAGCGCGGCCGCGCTACGCTGCGTGTCGTCGAGGCTGCCATTGGCCAGCTTGAGCGCGCCATAGCCGACACCGATCACTGTCAGCAGGAAAGCGACAAATACGCTGATCACCAGCGTCAGGCCGCCACGAATTGTGATGTTATTTAGCATTGGGTCTCCGGAACGTCTTGCCGATCGGCGGCGAAAAACAGGTTGCAAGCGCACGCGCCGTGTTTTTATGCGCGTCACTTACACTTCGCCGCATCCAGGTTAACGACCCCGCAGGCCTGCCGCTAAATAGGTGGAATCCATGACTGGCGGGCGTTTGCGGGCAGTTTGCGCGCACTATCTGGGATCGCCGCGGCATCGCGCCGAGGCGCCGCTTTTCGAGGCACCCGGCGTTTCATTTGTATAATTCGGCGTCTTCGCTCAGGCCCACTTTCATGCTTAGTTTTGCGCTCGGCTTTCTCGTTTCACTGCTGATCACGTTGTTGATCGTGCGCTATGCGCATCTGCATGAAAAATTCTCCACGGATACCGATCTGGCCGGTGTGCAGAAATTCCATGTTCGCCCGGTGCCGCGCATCGGCGGAACCGGCATTCTGCTCGGGTTGATCGTCTCCGCCGTGCAGCTGCATCACGCGTACCCCGCCGTGTCAGGCGGCATTCTCGGGCTGATTGCGTGCGGCATGCCGGCCTTCGGCTCGGGTCTGGTGGAAGACCTGACCAAGCGCGTGTCGCCGCTAGCGAGGCTCGTCTGCACGATGGCGGCGGCCGCGCTCGCGTATTTTCTGCTGAATATCGCCGTGACCCGCATCAGCGTGCCGCCGCTCGATTTCCTGCTCTCGTACGCGGTGATCTCCTGCGCGGTGACGGTGCTGGCGGTTGCCGCGCTCGCCAATGCGATCAATATCATCGACGGCTTCAACGGGCTGGCGTCGATGGTCGCGTTCATGATGTTCGCCTCGCTCGCCTACGTGGCGTTCCAGGTTTCCGATCCGATCGTGCTGTCCGCCTCGTTCATGATGATGGGCGCGGTGCTCGGCTTCTTCATCTGGAATTTCCCGGCGGGGCTGATCTTTCTCGGCGACGGCGGCGCCTATTTCATCGGCTTCATGCTGGCCGAACTGTCGATCATGCTGGTGATGCGCCATCGCGACGTGTCGGCCTGGTATCCCGTGCTGCTGTTCATGTATCCGATCTTCGAGACCTGTTTCTCGATCTACCGGAAGAAATTCATTCGCGGCATGTCGCCCGGCATTCCCGACGGCGTGCATCTGCACATGCTGGTGTATAAGCGGCTGATGCGCTGGGCGGTAGGCGCGCGCACCGCTCGCGAATTGACGCGGCGCAATTCGTTGACGTCGCCGTATTTGTGGCTGCTGTGTCTGATCGCGGTCGTGCCGGCCACGTTGTTCTGGCGGCATACGCTGCATCTGTTCTGCTTCGTGGTGGTGTTTGCAGCGACATATGTGTGGCTTTATGTGAGCATCGTGCGGTTCAAGTCGCCGCGGTGGATGGTGGTAAGGAAGAGGAGACAGTGAGCCCAGTTCACCCCTCCTCGTATCAGCAGTGTCAGGTCCGGGCTAGTCCTGGCCGCGCGAGCGGCCCTCCTGGATTCGTTGCCGGTGTTCAACGAGAGCTTCGGGGCGCGTGTCTGCATGCCGCAAGATCGCGTCCACTATCGCGCGAACGGGCAGGTGCCCGGTCCCGGTGCGCGCAAACTGCTGCTGTCGTACCCGCAGGTGCCGGTAAAGTTCGCTACGCTCAAGCAGCGCCGCTGGAAGTGTGGGGGCTACCATTGCCGCTTCATGCGAAAAGACACCGAGCCCTTCGACGATCCACAGCCGCGGCGGAAGCAGGTTGCGCAAAAACCGGACCTTCGTCGCATTCTGCTTCATTGGCGAGGTGCGCACGAACCGCTGTCCTTCCACCGTTGTGAGCGTCAACGTGTCGTCGGTTTCACTGTGTGTGACTACACCGGCCCAATGCTTTGTTTCGACCACGAAGACTCCGAACTGCGTAATCGCCAGATGATCGATTTCTGCAGTCGGAAAGGTGCTCCCCGGCGCATGGATCAACACGAGACCATCCAATACTGCCCAGTTTTCGCCGCACAAACGTGTGAGGTGCCAGCGCAGCTCGGCTGACACCTCCCTCTCTCCCTCTTCCCCCCGCCCTTGGGCAGAGGCCGCCCGCGCTTCTCGAACTTCCTCATCAGCCGACCGTTTATCGTTACAGCTCAGATACGCTTACAGCAATGCACTCGCGAGCCCGAAGATAGTGTGAATCAGCATGCTGGCTTCTCCTTTGTTTAGGTAGGTGAAACCAGCGTATCGAGCGCTAGGGGAAGTCAAGCATCAGGACAGGATCGTGAGCCCGGGAGGAAGCCGCTTTTCTCGTGGCTGACCATCGTTCAGGGCCTCACAGACAGAATGCGTGGTTGTCCCCAGCGCGCGGGCCGCCTTGCGCAGGTCGCCACGGTGTTCCGTGAGGGCCTCCATGGCCTTATCGCTTGTGAGCATCGGTATGTCTGGTCGCGAGTAGGCATGCCGCATGCGAGCATTGGACATGTCTGCTCTCGACACTCGACGCACCCACGGTGAGAGGCGCACTCAGTAAAGCGATGAGCTGGCGCTTTCGGATCCATTGCAAAAACTGGCGCCAATGCTCGAGCCTCTCGGCCGCCTCTTCAGATGTCAGCCGCTGCGTGGACCAGCGATTGATGAGGACCCGCAAATGCTCGCTGCCGAAGTTCCACGGTGTTTGTAAAGCATACCCGCTGGCGCGCAGCGCCTCAAAACCCGCCAATACCTCCGCCACCCGCCGGCATTGGGTTTCAGCCGGCACAGGATCCTTGGCCCGAGTGCGCCAATCATACGTCGACGTGACACGGCCCCGGGCAAGCCTGCGGAATTCCCGCCTGAATTCATGCGGCAGACTGCTGCAGGCAATCACGTACCGGTATTCGTAAAGAATGTACATGTTTGTTTTCCTTGTATTGATTCCGTGACTTGGTCGATGCCACACCGGCACCGACCGGCGTTCAGCGGCGCGGCGAGCGCGCTGCCGTTTGAGTGCGCTGTTTATCGGGCCGCGCGCGCCACGGGCAAGGAAGTGTGCAGACGATGGCTAGATGCCATCGAGACGCAGTCAGAGGTGAAGTTGGAACGGCCGACGCTACACGCCGCCTGGACCGGGATGGCCGTCAGAAGTTCGCAAAGAAGAAAAAAGGGAAGGAGGAGGGACAGCCGAAAGACAGGCACTAAAACTCACAGTGCCAAGGAGCGCGTACAGTGTCCAGAGAGCCAACCAGAGGCGTACGGGCGAACGGCTTTGCCGACAGGCCGATCGCAAAAAATACGGACGGCTATGGCAGTGCAAGATCGATGCGTTGTGGACGCAGGCGTGAATATACCCCCACGCCGTCAAAACTGGCAAGCCGGCGGCTCACGGTACCCATGCTATGCTGGACACACCGAAACAGCGGGGAGCCAGCATGGACATCGCATGGCCGTTACTTGGACTCAATGTAATGTTTGTAGGCATGGGCTGGATGATGGACCGTGGTGCGCGCCGGCAGAGGAGGCAGCTCATTGCGCGACGTTCATCGGTCGCAGCTTCGTCCCAGAGGGAACCGCAACCGCGCGCCGTCGCGTTGCACCGGAGAGAACTGCACTGCCCACATTGCGGCCATACCATCGGTGACCGGGATTTCGCACGGCCGCATGCGCCGACGACCTACCGGCCGACACGCGAATTACCGTATTCCAGACGGCCCCCCATCTGAGCGCGAACACACTGACGCTCACGTAGCCCGCGATATTCAGCCTTCAGGCCGCGCGGAAGGGACGACTTTTCAGAGCACTGCGCGGATCGGCCAATTTCTCGTTGGAGCACTTCGCGGACGCGGCCACGCTGTTTGCGTCGATCGTGGCGGCCACCTTACTCCCCACTGATGTACCGCGCTGAGACAATGCGGCTGTCACCGACTGACTACGATTCGCTCAACGATTGCTCAATGCGTTGGCCAGACAACAGAATCTCTCTCGTCCCCCATTCGCAGTGACGTACGCCGCCAACCCGTTGGTCAGGCAAGGAAGCGCGCCAGGATGGGGGCCGAACGTAATCGCCGACCGTGGACTGGTGTGCGATCGAAGGTCACCACATAGTGTTGCGTCGCGGGCCACTCGAGGACGTTGCCCATGCTGCGGCGACCTGCTTTTTGTGCGAAAGCGACACCCCCCTTTTGCTATCTCTGCAGCTATGTTCTAATGATTGCAGTACCGTTCGCTCACGTCACGAGCATCGACCATTACACCCCTTGCTGGGGGTTGGGGGCTTTTTAGCCCAATTTCTATACAAGCATTGCTCAGCCTCACGGCGAAGCAAAGCACTTTGCCAAGTTCGTGTTAGCAGCATCAACATGAATCGGGCGTGCACGGCTCAATCGAGCCAGAGCCTTTTCCAAAGCAAGAAGTTCCCACAGCGTCATTCGCGTGGTGCCTCTCTCACTCTTTCAGGCCAGCACGCGCAGTCGGTGTCGCGTCGCGACCAGTTACCGCCTGTGCGGTAAGTGATCGCTCGCCAACGGAAGTTCCGTACAGGCGAGTCTTTTCAACGTACCAGGGATTCGCTCCCTGACGCCTACGCCACAGATACGAGCGGTGTTCGTGACGCGGCCATGCCGCCAATGTCTTCCCGATGTCGAGGAAGCATCTTCTCCTTGCGATATACAGCGCGGTATCCATCAAGACAAACCTTGCGATTCATTCATCTCCGGATGAAGGCCGCAAGCGCTCCAATCGCGGCGTCTGCTCCCATGACGGGTGCAGAAGGAGTGTCTTTGTCAGACACCCGCCACTCACCGCTCCCGCATTGACGCAATTCCTCTTCGCGGGCTTCCACTTTCCATCCAGAACCTGCTTTCACCAAGGGCCTATCCGTAACCGGATCCCACAGCTCAACGCATTACCCGGCCCTCTCCCCGAATTCAATTGCTTACGTACGCGCTCGCCCCGCCCCGGCCAAGCCCGTCATTGCAGACATCCGAACGTATTCCGGATCTGTCACGAGCTCATCGTGACTGGGGCCGTGTTTGCCTCCCCCCGCGGGCGAACATGAGTTGACATGCGGGTCACACCCGGGAGCTAGCTCATGAGCATGATGTCAAAGGCCATACACAATTCCGCAGTAAGCAGCAAAAAAGCAGGAGGCAGCTTTGCAACTCAGCAGAACAGGCGGTTCGATACAACAGGCCTTTTGCGCTTTGCCAGGCAGCTAGGGGAACTACGCGCATCGGTCAGTGAAATTCCGGAATGGGTGATTCATGCCTATGCCCAATACTGCATGGCGCAGGGCAAGACCGCGGGCACCCTTGCGAACATATTTTCGGCTGTTCGTGTCACATCACGCTTTGCCGGCCGGAACATTGACGAAGTGTGCAACAACAAGGAACTTCAACTCGTTCGACGAGTACGGAAAGGGACAAAACGGGCCCTGAACCCGATCGAAATTGACGAGCTGATTGGCAGAGCGAAAGGGATAGACCACGGGCTCATGCACATGATATCGCTCGCACAGCATCTCGGCCTTCGACGCAAGGAGGCGCTAATGTGTGCACCCGATCTCGGAATGTGGCTTGACGCACTCGTGCGCGGCGATTCCGCGCTTCCGTTGATGCGTGGCTCGAAAAACGCAAGACCGAGGCAAGTGCGGATCATCGAGAGCGAGCGCTCGCAGACGATTGAAGCAATCCGTTCCGCGCTCGCGTACGCTCGCGAATACAATCTCGAATTGATTACTGGCAACGGCAAGACGCTCAGATCAGCAATGAATCGACTCAAAGCACTGCTCCGCCGGGCTGGTATGGTCGGGCCAATCAGCTTTCATTCACTTCGTTACACGTATGCGCTCAAGAGTGCAGTCGAAATGCTGGAGGCGGAAATGGCCCCCTACGAGGTTTTGGTGGAACTCAGCGAATCGCTTGGACACGGCCCTACCCGCATCCAGATGATTCTTGGACACTACTGCCAGCCGATCCGGGAGAGGTTCGAGGGGCATATATCACTGCACAATATCGATGCCGATCGTCGCCGCCCACCGAGCAAACTACCGCGGGCGACAGCGCGCCTTCTGGCAAAACGCCGACATGGCGCGTTAAGCGGCTATCCTATCGGCCAACCAAATGGGGCGCACGATCTGGCATGTTCGGCAGACGACGCGCTAATGGAACAGCATCCTTCCAACACTTGAGAGACCTCCATGTCCGATTCCTCGCTCCTGGAGCAGGTCAAGCGTTGCGCCGAGAAGATCGGATGCAACGACATGATGCGCGCCATCATGGCCACGGTCTGGCTCGAATTTGATCAGTCCATTGCTCCGTACCCGTCGCATCCATTCCGGCTGCAGGACCTTGATGTGGCTTTGCTTGCAGGCTTTGTCGAAGCGCGCTCGAAGCGATGCGTTGATGTTGAGTTTCTTCTCCTGGAAATCACCTGCATCAGGATGGTGTTACTGGAATCCGGTTTCCTTCACAACCAGCTAACTGGACTCAGTGTTCGAGTCAAACGTCATCGGCTTGCCAATGATGAGAATGGTAAGTATCGGTTCGCAAAAACGCTTTGTATTTGACCGGATCCGAAAAGGTGAAGCGCAACAGCGGGATTAATGTTTAGAGTTTAGAGTTTGGCTTGCTGATGCGAGGGTCGCGGCGAAGACCTCGAATGGTGAATGGAAGTTGTGAGTTGCACGAGGCCGGCTATTCAGGCTGTCGGCGATGGCGTCGAGTTCGTCCTGACTGTAGACCGAAAGGTCGGTGCCTTTGGGCAGATACTGTCGCAGCAGCCCGTTGGTGTTTTCGCAGGTGCCGCGCTGCCATGGACTGTGCGGGTCGCAAAAGTACACGTTCACGCCGGTTGCGGCCGTGAGCTCCTTGTGGCGCGACATTTCTTTGCCCTGGTCATAAGTGAAGCTCTGCCGCAGTGGCGCGACAATCGAATTAAGTTTGGCGGAGAAGCCCGCCAGCGCTGAAGCTGCGGTGGCGTCTTCCATCTTTGCGAGCAGCACCAGGCGGCTGGTCCGTTCAACCAGAACGCCGACCGAGGACTGGTTGCCCGCGCCCTTGATGAAGTCGCCTTCCCAGTGTCCGGGCAGCAGTCGGTCCTCGATTTCGGGCGGCCGCACATGAATACTGACCATGTCAGGAATCTGTCCGCGTCGGTCTGTGCCGCGTGTACGCGGCATGCGCGTGCTGTGACCATGGCGCAGGCACGCAATGAGCTGACGGCGCAGTTCGCCGCGCGGCTGGGCGTAGATGGCCGTGTAGATGGTTTCGTGCGAAACCTGCTGGGTCGGGTCGGTCGGATACATACGTTTCAGTGTGCCCGATATCTGCTGGGGTGACCATTTCCACTCAAGCAGGGTGAGAACGATGCGCCAGCAGACGCTTTGCAGGCAAAGCTTTGTGGGGCGGCGCCCCGCGCTGCGGCGTGAGGCGCTGAGCGCTTCAGCCGGTATCGATGCGTAGCCTGCCGGATAGCCGTTTCGCGTCAGTTCACGGCTAACGGTGGCCGGCGAGCGCCCGAGTATCCGGGCCATGGCCCGGATACTCGAACCCTGCAGATGCAGGCTTGCAATGGTCAGGCGCTCTTCAGGTTGTAGTTGCTGGTACTGGGTTCTTTCGTGCATCGCAACACCTTATACGAAACGGTGTTGCACTTCAGATTTGAGGCCGCCACCGGATCCGAAAACCCGATCAGCCTAAGACGCTTCACAACACAAGAAAGATGCTGCTCCATTGAGAACGCCGCCGCGTTCCGGACCCTAACGAGATTATGAGTAATAGTCCCAGCGACGAGAAAAAAAGGGGCGCCGAGAGGCACCTTCGCATGGAAGGCGTAGGAAGCAAGGACGACGCCCAATGGAGCGGTTCCGCTCGTTCGGGGTCGATGCGTTAATAACGCGGGGTGTGCAAGAAATATAGCCTCCTCCATGTCATTCATCGCGCTGAAAGCCGCGAAAAAGAGCGCGCCTTTCCCCGCGCAAGAGACAGCCGATGTCGTCGAAAGCGTGCTTGTGCTAACCAGGATCCGCACCCGTGGGCAGACGCGTAGCCCGATGAAAAGCGTACCCGTCGATCAACGCCGCCGGATTCACGATACGGCCTCGGATACCGGTGCGCCCCTGGTTGTCGCTCACTAGTCGTTCCCTCGCCATTTGGCTTTGTTGGCACCGCTTTGCATGCATCAACCGTTCCCCCAGTCTGCACAGCGCCATTGCAAATGTGCGGCGATCGTCCTGGAGTCCAGATATCGCAGATGACTGTCGCGGAAGCGGTTCAACCGCGTGCGCATAAAATGGCGCAGCTCGAACCCTTGCAGGATTGTTTCCGGCAACGTGGGGTCAAGCGCACAATACAGGTCAGCAAATACGGCGATGCACCCAACCGGACAGTTGTATTCGCCGAGTATCGGCCGCAGGTGTCGCAGAGCCGGTTTTGCCCTGCGCAACGGAGAAGTTTTAACGCAAACGACGCCAGAATTTTCACGCACGAGAAGCTCGTCTTCGTTCATCGAGCGCTTTACCGTTCCGATCCAATCGTACTGGTCGATGACGAACACTCCGAAGGGAGAGACAGCAAGACAATCTACCCAGGTCACTGGATTGAGCGTCCCAGGTGCGTGCTCCAGTACCACTCCGCGGCGTACAACGAATGCACCGTCGGACATTGCCTTCAGTATCGACGCAACCTGTTTTGCTAACGGTAAACACAAACTACGTCGATGCGCCATCCACCCATCGCGGTGGCCACCCAATTTTTTTCGGATCTTTAGTCAAGCTCCGATTGCAGGATGCGTCATTTGAGGCATCCTTTGCTGCGAGAGAAAGCAGCGCCTTAACGTGTTCCATTTTTTCTCCTTTCGTTGACTACAGAGTGTCGGCCAAAAACTCACCTCCGGCCTGCGTGTATGCATTACAGATTTCATCTGGATTGCTAATGTTTTGACTGCGACGTTGAGTCACGTTAGCCGTACGTTCGATCTCTGCAGACGGCGCGCCTGGTACGATCTACTCGCAATTCCATATGCGATCATGGTTGCGCGCGTCGATGACGTAGCGGTCCAAAGTCTGCAGGTGCTGCAATCCTGAGGTTGTCCGTCAGGCCGTGGACTTCGGAAGTTGGCGAGTTCGCAAGGTCGATTAACCGGCCGCTGGCATTCACCTCGCTGAGTAGAACAACTTTCAGTAAGTTCAGCATGCCATGTGCAGGCGAAAGTCAAGGCAACGCTTCGGGAAAAGAAGCAACTGAAGCGCGATCGGCTGCGACCTTCTTGTTAGTCGCCGGGGTAGCGGCCGTTGGCTTTTATTCCGTGACGAGCGGCAGCTCAGGTGTGAACCCAAGGAAGGACACGAGCGTGAAGCCTGAGGAAAAGGCAGGATTGAAGCAGGTCGGGCGCCGGAACCGCAGCCAGGGCAGCGTTACAAAGCACAGCTTAAATGACGACGCCACGCCTTGGACTGTATCAAGCTGCCCCAGGGGAACATCGTCGACAACCGCGCATTGTGCGGAAGCCCTGTCGCGTCATTGGGACCAAGGTCGACCCAGGCGGGCACGCGCTTTTCATGTGCAGTGGCTTTCCACATACTGTGAAGTGCCGATAGCTTTCATCCTCGCAGCGGCTACCGGTCATCGCGTGGCATTAACGTCCTGAGAAGACGCGCTCTTATCCAGCTCGTCACGCCAGAGCCTCCAATCGGGGAATTGTTTAAAGTACGACGTTCCAGGCGATAACGCGTTATGACGACTTTGTGAGAAAGACCGCAAATTTCGCCGTCTTTCGCCCACTTGCTCCGACGGAATCATGCGCCGCAACCAGGCCTGGGGTTCTTTCGATCAGCGGATGAGACGCGGCGCGCGACGGGCTGAGCACGCCGCCATTGGGGCAACGGTCCGACTCGGCAAAAGTCGAGGGCCGCTGCCGATCTCAGGCATCTGCCTGGTATCACCCTGAACGGCGCCTCCGTGTTTGGTCACTGAGGATTTGCGCCTCGTAGCGCCTGTTGGAGTTGCCCCTGTAACTCAGGACACTCGGACACCGTTAAGTTGATGAGGCAGCGGTTCGCCGGAACTCCCGGGGAGAACGGTACTTCAGTGCCTTATGCGGGTGGCGTTCGTTGTAGTGCTCAAA
>Ga0255336_100298_pt1 | contig 94716 bp, 93 predicted proteins | sample MeOH1_35cm_T3_17_FD_189102 | JGI IMG/M metagenome (GOLD analysis project Ga0255336, IMG submission 189102) | Sandy soil microbial communities from University of British Columbia, Vancouver, Canada - MeOH1_35cm_T3_179 | ecosystem: Engineered > Artificial ecosystem > Sand microcosm > Unclassified ...
GCCATCGCCATCGCCATCGCCATCGCCATCGCATGGCGTTCATTGCTAAAAATGAAATAAAAAAAACACAAAATTAGAATGAATTAAATATCGAAGACGGCAGTGAAATTGTTTGCGAAAAAATAGAGATACAGATTGGGTCTTTATTGGTTTCCGGTAGAGCAGAGACTTCTCAATTTTTCACGCGTTAGACGTCAAATTGACACGGAAGTCGGGGGAATTTCATGGGCAAGCCATGAGATTTCATTATGTAATCTGGTAATGGATTTCGATATTCATCACCTTTCTTTTCTTTCAATTATTGGGCTCGTAATAATTGAATTTCAAGAAAATATCCGGAATTGACTTGAGTCAATCTCCTGCGCGTCGGCGCGAATACATTCGTGACGAAGGGTGGAACGAAGTTGCACCTGTGTCGCCGGTGCCGACGACGGCAAGCCGGTCTGTTCGACTACAGGCAATCGCGTTTATTGCGCAACCCGCGGTATGGTTGCCGCAGCCGGGGCATCGTCCCCTGAACGTGCGCGTTGCCGGTGCGGCGCAACCGTTCTGTCCTGCACATCTCGCTGCGTGCCTTCGCGCCGGCGAAATCTCCCTTATGAGGATCGACAATGACGGCAAGTGAAGACTTATCCGCGCAGCCACATTCCTGGTTTAGGCTGAGGGACGGCAAGCTGGCTCGGCTCAAGGCGGCGCAGCCTTTCGCAAGTGGCAAGGTGATCGATCGGAGCCGTATTGTCGAGGCCCTGCAAGCCATCATCAAACCCGGCGATCGCGTCGCCCTCGAAGGTGACAACCAGAAGCAGGCTGATTTTCTTTCCCGGGCGCTCGCCGAAGTGGATCCGTCGTTGATCCATGATATCCATCTGCTGATCTCGACCATTAGCCGTGCCGAGCATCTGGACATCTTCGAGAAGGGCATCGCACGCAAGCTCGACTTTTCATATGCAGGGCCGCAGAGCCTGCGCGTCGCGCAATTGCTGGAAGACGGCAAACTGGAGGTCGGCGCGATCTACACGTATATCGAACTCTATGCGCGGATGTTCGTTGATCTGACGCCGAACGTCGCACTCGTCTGCGCGGTCCAGGCCGATCACGAAGGCAATCTGTACACCGGGCCCAACACGGAGGACACACCGACGATCGTCGAGGCAGCCGCGTTCCGTCACGGCGTGGTGATCGCCCAGGTCAACGAGATCGTCGACACACTCCCGCGCGTCGACATCCCGGCGTCATGGGTCGATTTCGTCGTCGAGGCTGATCGGCCGTTCGCGATCGAACCGCTCTTCACGCGCGACCCACGGCATATCGACGAGCTGCAGATTCTGATGGCAATGATGGTGATTCGCGGAATCTACGAGCGGCACGGCGTGAGCGCATTGAATCACGGCATTGGCTTCGACACGGCCGCCGTCGAGCTTCTGTTGCCCACCTATGGAGAATCGCTCGGCCTGAAGGGAAAGATCTGCCGCAACTGGGCGCTCAATCCTCATCCGACGTTGATTCCCGCGATCGAAAGTGGCTGGGTTGAGAGTATCCATTCGTTTGGCAGCGAGGTCGGCATGGAGGAATACATTCGTGCCCGCTCCGATATCTACTTCGTGGGCCACGACGGCAGCCTGCGCTCGAACCGGGTGTTATGCCAGCTCGCCGGCCAGTACGGCGTAGACCTATTCATCGGCTCCACGCTGCAGATGGACGCCGACGCCAATTCGTCGACCGTCACGCTCGGGCGGCTTGCCGGGTTCGGCGGCGCGCCGAACATGGGACATGACCCCCACGGCCGACGTCATAGCAGCAAGCCGTGGCTCGACATGATCACCTCGCAGGCTCCGATCGTGCGCGGCCACAAGCTCGTCGTGCAGACGGTCGAAACGTTCAGACCCGGTGGAGTACCGTCGTTCGTCGAGCGCCTCGACGCGATCGAGGTGGGCAGGCGCAGCGGTATGGCCGTGGCGCCCGTGATGATCTACGGTGACGATGTTACGCATGTCGTGACCGAAGAGGGGATTGCTTACGTTTACAAGGTGCAGGGCGAGGAACGGCGCGCCGCCATCGCCGCCGTCGCCGGCGCGACGGATATCGGCCGCAGTGCCGAGCCGGGCCGCACTGCGGAGCTGCGCAGCCGCGGAATCGTCGCTTATCCGGAGGATCTCGGCGTCAGGCGCATTGATGCGAAGCGCTCGCTACTTGCCGCACGCAGCATCGAAGATCTGGTGGCCTGGTCCGGAGGGCTCTATGCTCCGCCCGCACGCTTTCGCAGCTGGTGATCGCCATGGACTTCGGCACTTACCAGCAGGAACCGATGACTGGCACCCACGCTTCAGGATACGAGGGACTTTCCGGTACGGCGGGCCTTGCCCGCTTGCGGCGCCCACACGAGGAGGCGAATGTAGATCTGGCGTGTCAACTGGCCGATGCGGCCGTGCAGGCGCTGCTCGACGAAGCGGATCTGACACCCAAGCCAGCGCTCGTGGATCGCAGGGGCCGCGGCGCCCATGCCGACCTCGATCTCTCCGTCATGCGGCGCTCGGCTTGCTCGTTGCGCCCGGGCTTTACCGCAATGGCACACGCAGCGGCTTCGAGCCCGTCGAATCGCCATCTGCGTGAAACGCTCGGACGGATCGGCCGCGAGGCGGAACAGACGATGCTGACGGTCACGGACGGCAGCAATGCGCACCGCGGTGCGATCTGGGTGGTCGGGCTGCTAGTGGCGGGGACGGCGCGCGTGCGGGAGCGCAGTGCAGATGTCATTGCCGCGGAGGCTGCGGGCATCGCGCGCCATCGGGACCGTTTCGTGCCCGCAGTAGTGTCCAACGGCCAGCATGTCAGCCGCCGCTATGGCGTGCGAGGGGCGCGCGGCGAGGCCGAGGACGGTTTTCCGCACGTCGTTTCGGTCGCATTGCCGGCGCTTCGAGCAGCCCGGTGCGAGGGGCGCAGCGAAGACGCGGCGCGGCTCGATGCGCTCCTGTCGATCATGGCCTCGCTCGACGATACGTGCCTGTTGCATCGCGGCGGCATCGAGGCGCTGTCCGTCGCCAAGCGCGGTGCGAGTGAAGTCATGGCCGCTGGCGGCAGCGGAACGTCCGCCGGGCTGCGTCGGCTGGCGGCGCTCGATGCCGATCTGCTCACACGCAACGCGTCGCCTGGCGGAGCAGCCGATCTGCTCGCAGCCGCGCTGTTTCTTGACCATATCGAACGGGATGACCGCTTGTCAATTCCCGTTCAACCAAGGAGTCGATGATCAATGGAAACTCTTCGATATGAATATCCGGTTTCGAAGCCGGTCAAGCGTCGCGTCCACGTGGGCGTGGTCGGCTCGGGCGATCTTGAAGTGCTGATCGAGCCGGTAGACGGCGATACGGCGCAGGTGGTGATCAATACCAGCGTGGACGGATTCGGGCGGGTGTGGAAGACCGTCGTCGACCGTTTTTTCACGCGTTTTGATGGCCGTGTGGCGATTGAAATCAACGATTTCGGCGCGACACCGGGTGTCGTATTGCTGCGCCTGGAACAGGCTGTCGAGGAGTTGGGGCAATGAATGCACAGACTGATTGGAAAGGCTTTCTGGCGCGCAGAAGTTTCATCGAACTCGATGCGCGCGAGCGGACGATAGCGCTGCTGGACGCCGGCTCATTCCGGGAGATCGTCGGTCCGTTCGATCGGCTTAAATCGCCTTGGCTGCCGATGCAGGGCATCGTGGCACAGGCAGACGACGGCGTTGTGATTGCGCGCGGAACGATCGACGGCGAGCCGGCCGTGGTTGCCGCGATCGAGAGCGCATACCAGGGCGGCAGTATGGGCGAGGTGTCGGGCGCGAAGATCGCGGGGGCGCTGGAGCTGGCACTGCGCGATAACGAGAACGGCATCCGGACCCGTGCTGTGCTGCTGTTGGAAACCGGTGGCGTGCGTCTGCAGGAGGCCAACCTCGGACTTGCAGCCATCGCTGAAATTCACGCGGCGATCGTCGCGTTGCGGCGCCACGTGCCGGTGGTGGGCGTGATCGGCGGAATGGTCGGCTGTTTCGGCGGAATGTCGCTTGCCGCCGCGCTGTGCAGCTATCTGATCGTTACACGCGAGGCGCGTCTCGGCATGAACGGTCCCGAGGTGATCGAGCAGGAAGCGGGCATCGAGGAAATCGATTCGTCCGACAGGGCGTTGATCTGGAGTCTGATCGGCGGCGAGCAGCGGACGCGGCTCGGCATGGTCGATGCGCTCGTCGAAGACGATGCCACGCAGATAGCGAAGCAGGTCCGCACGACGTTCGCGTTAGGTATTCCCAAGGCGTATCGCTGCGAAGCACTGGATACCTACCTGACGCGCATCGGCGAAGTGGACACCAGCAAACAGCTTACAGGCGTCCAGCTTGCGACGCTTTGGGGAAACAAAGGAGATTCGAAATGAGCGATGCTCTCACGATACCCACCGGTCCTCATGCGAGCCGCGGGCGCGTATGGTTGCATGCGTTGACGGAGCGGGAGGAGCAGGGATTCGGCCAGAGCCACTCGGTGTTGTTCGCCGATGCGCCGCTCGGCGATATTGACGCACGCTTTATCGCCGTGGTGCCTGACCCGGCTAACAGGTTTCCCCGTGCGCGCCAGGGTGAGGTCGGACTTGAGCAGGGCTGGGCGCTGGCAAACATCGTTCGGCAGACGATCGACGCGCATCGCGGCGGCGACGAGCGGCGCCGTCCCATCGTCGCAGTGGTCGATGTCGTCGGCCAGGCTTATGGGCGGCGTGAGGAACTGATGGGCATTCACCTGGCCTGTGCCGCGGCGGCCAACGCTTATGCGCAGGCCCGGCTGGCGGGTCACCCGGTCATCGCGCTGATTGTCGGGCACGCAATGTCGGGCGCCTTTCTCGCGCACGGCTACCAGGCGAACCGCATCGTCGCGCTGGATGCGCCCGACGTGCTGATCCACGCAATGGGACAGGCCGCTGCCGCGCGCATCACACGCCGCACGGTCGAACAGCTTGCCGAACTGGGTAATCGCATCCCGCCGATGTCGTACGACATCCGTAACTACGCGAAGCTTGGGCTGCTCGACAGCCTGATCGAGGGCGTCGATGCGGACGCGCCGGATGCTGCCGCTGTGCAACAGGTGCGCAAGGTGCTGGCCGGCACGCTTGACTCGATCCGGCAGGATGGCGTGCGCGATCTGTCGGCCCGCTACCGCTCGAAGGAGGCACAGACGACACGTGCGGCCTCGATCGAAGTACGCAAGCGCCTCGCGGAGCAATGGTAATGGCGACAAGGCAAGGACGCAGGCCAGGGGCCGGCTCGGGAGGCCGCTGGGGCGGCTTTTCCGCTTGAGCCCGGGTTTGCGGCCGGTTCCAGCCGATCAGCAATGCAGGCGTGGCCGGAGCACGAAGGTGGTGAGCGACGCCTGTCGGGGCATGCTGTTTTGAGTCTCGCCATATATAACCAGGATCCACCGAGAGAAGAGCATGTTCAACCTTATCGTTACCGCGCTGTTGCCGGTCTTTCTGGTACTCGCACTGGGCTATTTCGCCGGCATGCGCAAGCTCGTCGACAACCAGAATGTGTCGAGTCTCAATGTCCTGCTCATGCAGTTCGCGTTGCCGCTCACCTTGTTCATCTCGATTGCGAAGACGCCGCAGTCGGTCATCATGCAGAATGGTCAACTGGCGCTTCTGCTCACGCTGGGCCTCGTCATCGTGTATGCGATCGTCGGGTGGATGCACCGGAAGATATTCGGCCTGTCGCTGTCCGACACGGCGGTGCAGACGCTGACGATCGCGTTCCCGAATTTCGCATCGATCGGCTTGCCGCTGGTGCTGCCCATCTTCGGGCAACAGGCGGCACTGTCGGTTGCAATCGCGATCGCAGTCGGCTCGGTCACCATTTCGCCAATGACGCTTGCGTTGCTCGATCTGGACAAGGCGCGCCAGACGGACGCTGGCCAGTCGGTATCTGCGGCACGCCAGTTCCTGATCGCGCTCGGGCATTCGGTGCGCAAGCCCATCTTCGTGGGGCCGATGCTGGGACTCATTGTCGCGCTGCTCGGCATCAAGCTCCCGGCGATCGTCGGCACGGCATTGGGGCCGATCACGGCGGCCACGGCCGGCATCGGCCTGTTCCTGACCGGCCTGATGCTGTCCGCCCAGGCGATCAAGATCGACGCCGATGTCACCTTCGGCACGGCGGTCAAGAACATCGTGCAGCCTCTGCTGGTTTTCGGACTGGCGAGACTCTTTCACTTTCCCGCAACGATTGCCGGTCAGGCAGCACTGTTGACCGCGATTCCGGCGGGATTCTTCGGACTGGTGTTCGGCGCGAGCAGTGGGGTCCGGCCGCCCGTCGCGGGCGCAACGTTGCTCGTTTCTTCGATCTCCAGCGTTGTCACGCTGTCGATTGCGATCTGGCTGCTTGCGCCGAAATAACCTTGAGGCATTCGTATGCAAGGGAACCCCCGGCAGGGATACTGGATGAGCAACGTCCGACCCAACAGGAACGAATCATGATGAACATTGCATTTCTCTTTCCTGGGCAAGGGGCGCAAACGCCGGGATTTCTGCACCGGTTGCCGACGCACCCCGCTATCGCAGCGACGCTTGACGAAGCAGGCGCCGTGCTCGGCATGGATGCGCGCACGCTGGATACCGAGGCGGCGCTCACTTCGACGGTCGCGGTTCAGCTGTCGGGGCTGATCTCGGGCATCGCGGTGATGCGTGCGCTGAATGCGGAGGGAGTCGAAGCCGATGCGGTCGCCGGGTTATCGAGCGGCGCCTACGCTGCTGCGGTCGCGTGCGGAGCGCTGGATTTCGCAACGGCGCTACCGCTTCTCAAGTTGCGAGCAGAATTGATGGAGAGCGCCTATCCGCATGGCTTCGGGCTGGCGGCACTGGTCGGGCTGGACGAAGCCCGCGTTGTACGCCTGATCGACGAAATCGACACCGGCGGACAGCCGCTCTATATCGCAAACCTGAATGCGCCGACACAGATCGTGCTGGCCGGCAGCGACGCGGCACTCGAAGTGGGTATCGAGGCGGCGAAGCACGCCGGGGCGAGAAAGGCCCAGAAAATGGCCGTCAGTGTGCCATCTCACTGCGCGCTGATGGACGATGTCGCGGCCAGGCTCAGCGAAGCGGTGGCCCGCGTCGAGATTGCGCGGCCGCGGATCCCCTACGTCGGGAATGTCGGTGCGCGCGTGTTGAGAGAGCCGCAGGACATCGGACGTGACCTGTCGACCAACGTGGCTCATACGGTGCGCTGGTACGATTCGATGACGGTTCTGTATGAAATGGGTGTGCGCTATTTCTTCGAATCGCCGCCGGGGACGGTGTTGACCGGGTTGATTCACGAGTCCTTCGACGACGTGAAGGCACGTAGCCTGACCGATACGCCCATCGAGACGATTGTCTATCTGGCAAGACGTGCCCGGTCGCAGGAATGATCGCAACCTTCCTCCCGAGACCGTATGACATTGGCATGATGGTACGCGGCGCCAGGCCGTCGGACAGAGCGTGGCAATGAGTAGATCCTTTCTCGTTCACGACCTCCTGCGGTTGCGTCTACCGGGGAAGTGGGAGGGGGCGCCGTCCTGGGTGGTGGAGTCTCTGGAACGGGCGCCATTTGCGGTCGTGCGTCGTGCATCACCGGAGGGCTGCAAGATACCGGTTGGGGTCCGGGGGCGCTCCCGCAACGAGCGTTATGCCATTTGGCTGGAGCACGATGCGATCATTGCGACGATCCGTCCAGAGTATCTTTTACGGGCTGCGCCGCTCGCGCGGATCACTTGCGTTCCTGCGTTCCAACTGCTCGACCGGCTCAAACCGGTTCTTGCGGGTCTGGGCCTGGATTGGGGGCCTACCGGCAGCGTGGGGTTCGAACTGGCAAGCGGCATCCCGACCGCGACAGCAAGTAGCGACCTTGACATCATGATTCGCAGCGACAGGCGATTACCCGTAGGGCTGGCGGTGGAGCTAGACCGTGCGATCGGGGAGCAGGCGCGCTGCGCGGGTTGTCGGATCGATGTCCTGGTCGAGGTTCCGCGCGGGGCGGTATCTCTCGCGGAATACGCGCGGCGCAAAGTCGTCATGTTACGAACTTCGGTCGGGCCGTGTCTGACACATGATCCGTGGGCGGTAACCATCGATGCCTGGTCCACCAGACCTCACCGAATGGTCGTCGGTCAGAATGAAATGAACGCGTCCCACCCGTGAACGAGCGAGCCGAGGACAGTGGATCCTCACGGGCCAACGGCATCGGTGTGCCAAGGTGGAAAATCACGTAGCGTGTAACGAACCGCGTGGCTTGACCGTGATAGCAGGCTGTCCACTTTGCGCGGTTGTCATTCAGCCATTCCTCACAGATAGGCCAAAGCGTGTTCTTGTGGTGGACGATGGTCTGTTGCTGGAGTTGTTTTTCATGCGCCCTCGGGTGGACTCCGACCTCACTAGCCTGGCGGCATTGCTTCGCAGTTCTCGTGCGTCATGAAGCGATAAGCCTGGGAAGCGCCCGAGAGTGTACGCACAGGTCTTGCCGTCAAGTCGGTAGTCGAATTTCCACGTCTTCGTACCCTTGATCGATACGAATAAATACATCGAATCGCGGTCGGTGAGCCTATAAGGCTTCGATTGCGGTTTCGCGTTCAGCAGGAGCGGATAGGTGAGCTTCATGGCGAGCTTCGTCACGGACAACTACCATGAAATTTACCTGCAATTTACCTGCAAAACCGACGGAAGCAGGCGGACTTTCCGGGAACTGGCCGGAGCCAGCATCGGCCGCCGGATGGGCAACAACAGCGATTCCATAGCGCCTGAACCATTCACCGTAACCCTTTACCAGAAAGCCTCCGGAGCGCTTGATGTATTGCTGGCGCGAGGTTACATAAACCTTCCGTAGTGCAAACCAGGGGACATGAGGCAAGTCGTGATGAACGAGGTGATAGTTGTTGTTCAGAAACAGCAGGCGCCAGAACCACGCCGCTTCATTGATGACGCTGCGTTGCTCGTGCGCCTGCGCCGCGCGATGCTCCTGAAACGAGCGGACCGAACCCAGCGACAGCGAACCATAACCCACCCCGACAATAAAAACCCACGCCGGGATTGCGCAAACCTGTTGCAACCAGGCCGTAAGCGCGGCGAGTGCGGCAAAGTGCGCAAGCCACACCGGGACATCGCGCCAATTACCGTCTTTGATTCGACGCAGTGCATCCACTCCGGTCGCGGCAATCGCGAACGCCGGCCCGACCAGCAGGCGGCCCACAAACGTATTGCGGAAGATCAGCAGCGCGCGAATCGCCCAGCCCGCGCGTCGCCACGCGAACTCGCTGACGAAGTAACTCTCCGGGTCGCGCTCGGGATGCGTGAGATGCGGATCGTCGTGATGCTGAAGATGCGAATCGCGATAGACGCCGTACGGAAAGCACACGGCGAGCGGCGCGAAACCGAGCAGCGCGTTGATGAACGGCGAATGCGTAGGATGACCGTGCAGCAGTTCATGTTGCAGCGACATGTACCACGTCCCGAGCAAAGCCAGCAGAAGCATAGTGACGGGTAAACCCAGGCCGCGCGCATGCATCGCCACGCTGAACCATCCACCGTAGATCGCCGCTATTAGTGCCCAGGTTGGCCACTGCGTGCGCCATGTCCAGCTTGCGGCCAGGCGGGAGAGTGCGTTGCGTTGCGTGTCGTCGAGGTAAATCGCCATGAACGGGATCGGTCGGAATGCAGGTTCAGACCGATACTACGGACCCACGCGTCTTGCCAGAACCAATTTGTTCAGTAATGCATCTGCCAAAACGTGCATAGCCGGGCCAGCTTGCGCCGAAGCGCGGCGGCTGGCCTCGGCGGTCAGGCGTTCATTGTGCTCAATGTGTATCCGCCACGCGGCAGGCGTGATCGAGCAGGCCTTCTGCCGAGCCGCTGCCGTTGTCAACGTCGATCCCGCTGTTCACGACCAGCCAGCCGTCCTGTTCCGCTGACGGTCCCGCGCCCGTGACAAGAATAGTTTGCGTGGCCATTGTCCCTTCGCCCCGATTGTCCTGCGCGACGATGCGAAACGGATTGTCCGCCTGGGTGAGCGCGGTCACCCGCATGATGCGGTAACGGTTGCCGTCGAGCGTAGCCCAACGCCATTTGCCGGGTGTGTCTTTCGCGTGCTGCGCGAGTGCTTCACTGATATCGCCGCGCATGCAATCGATATGGATATGCAACTGGTTTTGCGAGCGGCGGTACTGCGAGTTGATCTCCAGGCCGAGTTGATTGTCCGGCAGCGTACGCTTGACCGATTTCTCGACGTAGGTCCGCGCGTTCCAGGCATCGACCCAGTAACCCTGCGCATGCGGTGCGAGCACGAGCGGGCTTTCGATTCCGGTGATGCGATCGGTCGGAATCAGCAGATGCTGCGACCGTCCGACGATATCCTTCAGGATAGCGTAGCGTTTATCGAGGTCGACGGTCGTGCATTGGCCCGGCGTGCCGGTGGCCTGTTGCGACGGCACACAGCGCAGGTCGACGATTTTCCACAGCGCATTCGAGTCGACCGTGGCGAGGCGCGCGCACGCACCGGCGGCCAACGCGATGGCTAACGTCACCGCGATTCGCGCGCCGCGACGCAGGAGGGCCCGCTGCGGGTAAGCGGGCATTGGTGTTTTCATCGGCGGCTGGGTTGGGTTTTTCAACGGAGTTATGAAGGCTGGCCGGTATCAGATCGAGGGTGCGGGCAGCGCGCCGAGGAGCTGCTCGAAGGCAACGCCGATTGCAAGAAGGCGCCGGTCTTCGCCGAGCGGGCCGTCCAGTTCCAGTCCGACCGGCAGGCCGCTTGCCGTCATGCCCGCCGGCAGCGAGAGCCCCGGAATGCCCGAGGTGCTGGCCGGATCGGTGTTGCGCAGGAACGCGTCCATTGTGTCGATCGGCTCCGAACCGTCGATGGAGACCGTCGACGAGCCGTTCACGTCGTCGATCGGCACGGCGGCAAGGCGCGTGGTTGGAAACAGCAGCGCGTCGAGGCGCTCGTCGGCGAACGTGGCGGCCATGTACCGCTGCAAGCGCGGCCGCCAATAATTCAGCGCCGCTTCGTAGCGCTCGCCGAGGATATCGTCGAGTACGCCGTCGTAGATCGCGCGTACGTCCGGGCTGGGGATACGGGCCGCCATCTCGACGACAGTTTTGACCGGTGCGTCGTTGGCGACGAGCCAGGCGAGTACGTCGTCGCGTGCCTCGTGGATCGCGATCGGGCCGCCCACCATGCCGTTCAGCTCGTCCAGTTCGTTCATCGCCACCGGTACGAGCACGACACCCGCCGCTTCGAGGGTCTTCAATGCGGCCTTCGTTACGTCCGCTACCTGCCGTTCGAGTCCTTCCCACAGCGGCGCGGGCAAGCCGATGCGCAAACCACGCAAGGTGATGGCGGGCAACGCGCCGGCGCCGGTAATCACGCCGTCGAGCAGCGCAATATCGGCGACGGTGCGCGCCATCGGCCCGACCGTGTCGCGCGTATGGCTGATCGGCACCACGGCGTCCGGATCGTGATAGCGCCGCTCTGCGCCGCCATTGCCGACCGACGGACGAAACCCCGCGGTGCCAGTCAATGCGGCGGGAATGCGGGTCGAGCCGCCGGTGTCGGTGCCCAGACCCGCCGGCGCGATGCGCGCGGCAATTGCCGCCGCCGTGCCGCCCGACGAGCCGCCTGGAATCAGAGTGGGATCGTAGGGATTGCGTACCGGTCCGGCGTGCGTGGCGAAGTTCGTACTCGTAATGCCGAATGCCAGTTCGTGCATATTGGCCTTGCCGAGCACGATCGCGCCGGCGTCGATGAGCCGCTGCACGGAGGGCGCATTGGTGTCGGGCACGAAGCCTTCGAGCGCCGGTGTGCCGGCTGAGGTTTGCAAGCCGGCCGTGTTGATGTTGTCCTTCACGACCACGGCGAGGCCGGCGAGCGGCAAGCGTGCCTTCTCGGCAGCGGGCAAGGCGTCGATACGCCGCGCGGCGGCGAGCGCACCGTCGAGGTCGAGCGTGGTGAGCGCATTGAGGCTAGCGAGCGCCGCCGCGCGCGCGAGCAGGGTGGCCACATAGTCGGCGGCGCTCAGGCGGCCCGACTGGATCGCGGCGACGGCTTGTGTGGCCGTCAACGCGAGCTGTTCATCGACGGTCCATGTCATGGCCGGCGTCTCCTTTTTCTGGTGTCGTTTTCCGGCGCGAGGGTTTCATGAAGCGTAGTGCGAAACGTGCCAGCGCAGGCACCAGCCTGGGACGCAACAGTCTTGCATCGTAGCCGCTCATACGCCGCTCGTTTTCCGCGAGGCACAGTGCGAACAGGTCGCGCGTATTCATGGCTTCACTGATTACACCACTGCTAGCGGGCAAAAAGTTCGAATCGTGCGCGACGCCTTCGGTGTCGATCCCTTTCGCGATCGCGAGGCGCTGCCAGACCAGCACCACCCAGATCGCGGCGACGCGCAGCGCATGCCACGGTCTGCGCCAGATCGGCATGGTGCGGCGATACCACGCGACCCAGTTGATGAAAAACAGAATGTGGCGCGCTTCTTCCTGAATCACCGGCTCGAAAGTCTCGACCAGCGCCTCGGGGAAAAAGCCCGACTGCTGCGCGGAGCGGAATAGCCCGAACGCAAAGAAACTGTCGATGCACTCGCTATAGCCCGTGCGCATCCATTCCCATTCGGCGTCGCGTGGCGCGGGATAGTCCGGCTCGGGCGCGATCTCGATACCGTATGCGGCGATCAGTTTGGAGAGCACGTGCTTGTGACGCGCTTCTTCGTCACCGTCCATGGTGATGGCTTCTCGCAACAGAGGATCGCTCAATTGCGCGGCATAGGTATGCACGGCGATCGACGCGCGGCCTTCGGTCTGCACGGCGATGTCCCAGATGGGCAGCGAACACAGCCGTTCGAGTGCATCTGGCGGCAACGCCGGCCATTCGATCACGGCCGGTTTATAGGGGTTGTGGGTTTCAAGCAGCATGCGGCAAAACATCTGCTTGTGCGCCTCGGAACCGATCTTCACGCGGGCGGGGCCGCGGAATGTCCAGTGGCGCAGGGTGCGGTCTTCGGCAACATCTGTCAGTGTGTCGGACATGGCAGCGTACAGAGGGCGAACTCGATGTGTCGCCTATTCTGGCACAACCGTTCAAATTCCGATGCCGGGCTGCACAAGTCCAGCGGCGCCGCGCGCTGGCGCGAATGGCGCGAATGGCGCGATTCAAGCGTATGACGCTTACTGCCGGTTACTGATGGTTATCGATCCACATGCGTCCCCAGCGGAATGCATAAGCCAGCGCGTGCTCTTCGTCGAAGAAGTAATCGAGCGCGTCGAATGAATAAGCCTGGCCGTGGTTCGCGGAAGTTTTCTCGATGGTCAGGTTGGCGGCGAACAGGCCGTTGGGCAACTGTTGTGCGGCCGGTGCAACTTCGTAACCCTTGTAGCGAATATGTGCGTTCATGATTTTTGGCAGTCAGTGTTCCCGCGTGCGGTGCAAAAGGCCGGCACGTCAGACGCAATCCGTAGCGTCACGCGGCCGGTAAATCAGCGGGCAGGGTCAAGCGTAGGCCGCGCTGCGCAGCGGGTGAACCAATCATTCGTCGAAAGCAAATCAGCGGGCAGGTGTACAGAAGCCCCGATCGGGTCATATGCGCTGTGTTCGAGCACACTATCCGGCGATGTGAATCACGGGTCTGTTATGTGCCGCACGGTTTGCACGAACGACACCACCGTGGGCCGCCCAGGCGGGTCCACGGTGGCGTAAGACGTATGGAGAGAGGGGAGTTAAACCGCGTGCAGCAGGCGAGCGGACGGCGAGTCCTTGAGCGCGCTGCCGAGCGGCGCCGCGTCCGGCGTGCGATGCGCGTTGAACGCCAGCGCGAATTGCGCGGCTTGCTGGCCGACCGTGGCGAGCTGATCGACCACCTTCGCGTCGGAACAGGTGTCGACGGTATCGAAGCGCGTTTCCAGCGTGTTGATTCCGGCACCGAAAGGCGTGGGCCAGCCGCGCAGCGCGTGAACGATCGAGCGCAACGAGGTCAGCACCGAGCCGGCGGCCTGCCAGCCATAGGCGGTGACGATACAGCCGACCGCGCGGCCGTCCAGATACGGGCGCTCGTCGGCGCGCAGTTCCTCGAGCGTGTCGAGCGCGTTCTTGACGAGACCGGATACGCCGCCGTGATAGCCGGGCGTGGCGATGATCAGGGCGTCCGCATGGCGCACGGCCTCGATCAGTTCGAGTTGCTCATCCGTGCGCTGCGGCTGTTCCGGGGCATAGTGAGGCAGGCTATGCAGGAAGGTGCCGCCGAACAGGCGGGTGTTCGCGCCCGCCGCTTGCGCGCCGCGCAGCGCGAAGCCGAGCGCGCGTTCGGTCGACGAAGCGGCGCGTGTCGTGCCGCCAATGCCGACGACGAGCGGCCGGCGAGGATGATCGAAACTGGTCAACGAAATGCTCCTTCGGTAGCGGCTCACGATGCGCCGGCGCGGGGCTGCGCGCAGCGGACCGGGGCGAACCGGACTTTGAAGTGTCATCTTAATGAGCGCCGGGCGCGGCACGAAGCGACTTTTTGTTCTAACGATATAACCGTGCAGGGTGTTGGCGACCGGCGGCGCCGAGTCGCATGGGCTGCAATGCACTTGAGACCGCGCCGGATAAGCATATGGCGAAGCATTGTTTGGGGGCGCGATAACCGGCGGCTATGATCGAATCGTCTCCTCCATGACATCTCCTTGACATGGGATTGGGCCTCGCCACGCTAGCGGCGAGGCCATTTTTTTGTCCGGCGAGCGAGCGTCGCAGGCGCGGGCCGCTTCACGATAAAGCCGTTTTTTGCATGCTACGATGGTCCGCGAAGCGAATCACGGCGAGGTCGAGCACGCAATGGCAACCCTTTATGACACCCTCGGCGTGCCCACGCACGCCACGGAAGAAGAGATCAAGCGCGCCTACCGGAAGGCCGCGATGAAGTGGCATCCCGACCGCAATGGCGGCGCCGAGGAAGTTGCGCGCGCCACCTTCCAGGAAATCAAGGACGCGTACGCGATTCTCTCCGACGCCGTGCAGCGCAAGGTGTACGACTCGGTCTATGCCGAGCAGATGCGCGGCTGGGAGGCGCAGCATGCGCGCCGGCAGCAGGCGCAAGCCGAGCGCGAAGCGGCCGCGCGTGCCACTGACGAGGCCGCGTATGCGGAGATGGTCTCGCTCGCCATGCGTTTCGCTGACGACGGCTACAACCGCGATGTGCTGTTCGGGGTGCTGCTTGGGCGTCGATGCGATGTGCGGCGAGCCGCGCAGATCGCCGATAGCGTGTCGGCGTTGCAGGCCGCGCGGCGTGAAGCCGCGAAGGCGGAAGCCGACGCAGCGAATGCTCACGATGCTTCCGATGCTCACGATGCTTCCGGTGTTCCAGATGCTTCGGCCGGGTCCGAAGCATCTTCAGTGAAACAGGACGCCGCCGTGCAGGACGTGCCGGCCAGACGCGCCAATCCGGAGAAGCAGGAGAAGCGTGCGGAACCCGCAGCCGCGACTCATCCGGCCGTCGCGCTCGAAGGTCTGTGGTTTCAGTTTCTCAACGGATTGCGGTTTTGACGTATCACACGCTGATTGGCCGGCGATTCACATCGGCCCGCAGGAGAGGCGACTCGCGAGTCGGCGGCGATCGTCGTGCTACAGACCGGATGCGCGATCACGGAATCTGCAGCCGTGTGAGGAATGGCGCCCTGGCCGGTAGACCATAGACGTAGACCGAATTGATATAGAGAGCGGACTTTAGCGCCGGAATCTACGCTTCTAGAATCAAACACATGGCTGTGACAAGCGTCGTTCGAACACGGCAAGCACGAGCGACGCCTGCTCAATGCCGCGCGAACCGCTTCGCTCGACTTCCACGCAATCGATTCCTGGAGGCTCGACGGCCATGTTCACTTTCATCGTAGTCGTTGCGGTGGCGGCGTTTATTCCCTACGTCGCGGCACCCGGCATTGCCAATGGCGTCAAGGCGATCAGCACACCGCCCGCGGCGATGCTGTTCGATACGCCCCCAGCGGCGGCGGCCGATAGAAGCGATGCGGCCAACCGGATCGTGTCAGGTCAACGCGAGACCGAAGCCTCTGTCTGAAGCTGAAACTGACGCGCCGTCCCTGGCCGAATCTCTCTCTTGTGAAGGCTTAATGAAAGCTTTGCGCTTGCGCTGATACACTTCGGGGCGAGCGTGAATGCACGACCAGGCGTACGGCCAGGCGCACCAACGTACCGCGTTTGCGAGCGAGAAACCCTGGTACAAATTCTCGTGGCGCAACAAATTTGATCATCGTAGTGTCACGAGGGCGCAAGACTGAGCCGGCAGAATGGCACACAGAAGCATAAAAACACGTGTACGGGGTAAGCGTGACCAGAAAATATAAGGTGCTGTTTCTCTGCCGCGAGAATTCAGCACGCAGCATCATTGCTGAAGCTTTATTGCGGGAACTGGCGGGACACCGGTTTGACGCGTTCAGCGCGGGGCCGGAGCCGGCCGCGCGGGTTCATCCATTTGCCGTCGCGCAATTGCGGCCCGGCATTTCGGATCTTGGCGTACTGAGCCCGAAAAGCTGGCTGGAATTTACCGGCGAATGGGCACCGCGCATGGACCTCGTGATCGCACTGGACGAATCCGTCGACGCACGGCATGCGCCCGCGTTTCCGGGCGAACCACCGTCGTGCGTCTGGAGCTTTGCCGATCCGCTCGCGGGGCACATGGCCGAGCCGGAGCGCGCACGCCTGTTCGATAAGGTGTTCTGGCAGATCGTGCGGCAGGTCAGCGCGTTTATCGAACTACCGCAATACGCCACGCCGGCAAGCACCACGGCAAGCGCGGCCGTGGTCTCCGCAGCCATTGCTTCGCCGCACCGCGCCACGACGTGCGACGCATGATCGCAGTCCGCACTTGCATGAGCCGCAATAGTGCGGCGGTCTAGCGGTTGTTCGAGCGTGCGAGCGGACTGCCTGCGAACGGGTCGTTTTGCCAGTCCACACGTTTCTTCTGCTGCGGGGCGGGCGCCGGCGCCGGTGCGGCCGACAACTCAAAGTGATCGATAGACTGGCCTGCGCTGATTGCCTGTTTCAGCCATTGGGGCATCTCACCCTGGCCATCCCAGCTATCTCCAGTTGCGCTACGGTAGCGTTCAGCCTTTTGCGCTGCCGGCTCGGACGCCAGCACTGCGGCAAGGTCTTCTGGTTTGATACCAAACTCTTCCATGCGGTGGCGGAGATACGCAATCATGCTATCTCGCTTCCTTTCGTCCATAAGATATTCGTCCTTCTAAAACGTCCAGCGTTCTGTCAATTACAGATTGCAAGGGAAAACCGCGTGAGCATCGAGCCCATGCAAATGGGGACGGCCCGCGGTGTGGTTATCGATTGAAGGAAATTCCAAAGGCAGCGTCAGAAAACGTCGTTCCTATATCGCGGCGCAGCATATCGCCGATCCGGCCGCCTATCAAACCAGGTTATCAATCAATGAATATTCAAGCGCTCCGCCGCGCGGCAGACAAGACCGGATAAGCCTCATGCCGACAAGGGAAAAAACCGTATTGACGATGCATTGATTGCGGATGGCCGGTTTCATCTCCACGCTCCGTCTCTCGCCGGTGCCTCGCGCGGGGCCGATTATTTACGTTATGCCAGCATCATAACGCACTGTGTGGCCAAAGCACGCGCCGGTTCGGTTGATTTTGTTTCAAATGCCGTCTTTCGAACTTGCCGGCCGTGGTAAACCGGGCCGGGTGTTCAGCGATTGAATTCCTGAGTGGCCGAGCTATAAAGAAACAGCGGAGCCAAAATCCGCACCGCCAGCCTGTGGCGACTGATTCCGGCCAGTCGCGAGCACGCGTCCGACATCGGTTGCAGGTATGGCAAGTCTTTTGCCGTTTAGTTCGATGAATCGCCGCAGCAGTTCGCATCGACATCGACTCGTCCGTCAGCCCATCGCGCAGCCTGGCGTTTTTTCGCGGATCAATTGTTTGGAGGACGAGAACTGCTGCGCCGGATTCAAGGAGTCTGGACATGAAACTACGATTATTGATGGCGGTGGCCAGCGCCGTGCTCTTTCTCGCTCCGCGAACGGTGAGCGCGCAGGAGATCCAGGGCCAGCAGGGCGCCGGTGTGTCGGGCCACATGATGATGCAACAGAACGCGAACGAATCGGCGCAGGCCACGACCGATATGCCGTTCAGCGAATCGGGACAGGGCATGACGCCCGGCGCCCAGCCGGTACGGAGCGTGTCATATGGAGGCGTGGCAGCAGGGCAGTCGGACGCGGGAGGCCGGCAAAACCAGCCATGCACTTCTGCCGGCCCGTTATGCAGGATTTATTTCGGTCAGTGACAGATCTATCTTTGGGAGTGCGGCGCGCAATGCAGGCGCTGCATTCCCTTCACTTCCGCTGACTTTCCGCCGCGCCTTCCTTATGCCTGACTCATGCCAGCGCCATGCCGTGCTGTGAATGATCGGCGTGTTCGCCGAGATGCCCCATCATCGCGTCGAAATCGCGTCCTTGCACTGACGTGCGTTCAGTGAAACCACGGAATTCGTCCAGCAATGCGCGCCACGAGTCGTGCCAGCGCGTTTCCCGGATACACGTCCCCAACGGATCCGCAATGCGCAACACGCCGTTGTCCGGATAGAAGGTGACGGTGACCGGCATGCCGTCGATCACGCAAGTGGCGGTACAGGGGCGGGTGGTAAGCATGGGCGATGTCCTCGTTTTCGATAAGCGGTTGCCAGTGCGTTGAACGCTGAGGTGGGCTTCAGCAAACGCCGTGCCCAACTGACTCCTGCACTTGCCTGCGCCTTGCCGCGTCATTCTCACGCAGGGCTGCACGCGCGCGATCCGCATCGATAACCCTACCCCCGACCGCAATTTTTCGGACTCGTCAGCGGACGATCTATTACGATGTTATGGTGTAGTCCATTCGGGTTTTCACTCGCTAATTTCCAGACCGCACTCGCGTCGCTGCCGGCAAGCAGGCCAATATGGCCTGCTTTTTTAATCGTGCCTCGCGGTTTGCCAATGGATTAGCGCAGTGCGGCCGCTCCAATTCCATCTGTTGTTTAGAAACTCGCAAACAATACTATGTTGATCGAAGATAATCTCGCGGCGAGCAATGCCTCGCTGGACGACGGCACGCCGTCGTCCCTGCGGTCATGGCTCGCTGTTTTCGCGGTCGCCATCGGCGCTTTCGCTTTCGTGACGACGGAGTTTTTGCCGGTCGGACTCCTGCCGCGAGTCGCCGCGGATCTCGGCGTGTTGCCCGGCACGGCCGGATTGATGGTCACCGTGCCCGGCGTGATTGCGGCCATTTCCGCGCCGGGTCTGATGCTGGTGGCGGGGCGTATGGATCGGCGGCGGGTATTTCTTTTACTCACGGCTTTGCTGCTGGCTTCGAATCTGATTTCGGCCTTTGCGCCGAATTTTCTGGTTATGCTGCTCGGGCGCGCGCTGCTTGGCGCTGCATTGGGCGGCTTCTGGACGCTGGCTACGGCGGCGTCGGTGCGGCTCGTCAAGCCGAGAGATTCGGCGCGCGCGATGGCAACCATCCTCACCGGCGTGACGTGCGCCACGGTGATCGGCGTGCCGCTCGGCACGTTCATCGCCAGCTTCGCATCGTGGCGCCTGTCGTTCATGGCGACTGGCGTGCTGGTCGCTATCGCGCTGGTCGCGCAGTTTTTTTTCGTGCCGTCTTTGCCGTCGGACGCCGCGTTGCGCCTGCGCGATCTGGTGGCGTTGCTGCGCCGCCCGCATCCCCGCCGAAGCATGCTGATGGTCGGGCTCGTGTTCGGCGCGCATTTTTCGTCGTACACGTACATCACGCCTTTCCTGCTGCGCAATGCGAATCTGGACATGTCGACGATCACGTGGCTGCTGCTCGGATTCGGCGTAATCGGGTTCTTCTCGAACTTCGCCGTTTCGTCCACGGTGACGCGCAACCTGAAAGTCTCGGTAGCCGTCATGGTTTCGCTGCTGATGTTCGCGCTGGTTTCGCTGCCCCTGCTGCAGCATTCGACGGTCGGGGTCATGGCGCTGGTGCTCGCGTGGGGCATTTCGTTCGGCGCATTGCCGCTGTGCTTCAGCATCTGGATTCAGCGTGCTACGCCGGATTCGCCCGAAGCGGGTTCGGCCTTGTTCGTGAGCATCATTCAGGTGGCGATTGCGGTGGGGTCGCTGGTGGGCGGCGTGGTGGTCGACCATGTGGGTATTTCGGCCGACTTTCTGCTCGGCAGCGGTCTCGCGTTGCTGGGGCTCGCCGCGCTGGCGAGCTTCGGCCGCAGCGAGCAGCCTGTGGCGGCCGAGCCGTTGGCTTGCCCGGCATGCACGGATTAATGATCGGTTCAGAGGTTCAGCGACTCGGTGGTTCAGGTTCAGCCGGCGCTTCCGGCCATTCGATCAGAACCGTGAAGGACGATGCACCGACAACCCGATCACAGCGCGAACCTCGCTTGCAATGGGTGCTGTTTGCGAGTCTGGCCGGCCGCCGCCTTCGGGTTCGCGGCCTAACATAACACTCACGTCGCAGTCTCATAGGGTTACGGTGATATTCTTGCGCCGCTTACCAATCTGATCCAGGTCCCGATGCGCTCAACTTTCACCAAATGGCTGTTTATCGTCTACATGCTCGGTAGCGGGACGCTGTATTCCATCATCATTCTGCTTCTCTTTCCTTTTGTCGGACGGGCTGGACGATACTGGCTTGCGAAACAATGGTGCCGTGCGCTGGTTTTTGTCATGCGTTGGCTGCCCGGCGTGTCATGTTCGATAGACGGGCTTGAACACCTTCCTGACGGACCGGCGATCATTTTGTGCCGTCACGAATCGACCTGGGAAACGCTCGCTTTTCTAGCGCTTATTCCACGCCGAATCAGTTTTGTGTTCAAGGAAGATCTTCTGCGCATTCCGTTCTTTGGCTGGGTGCTGCGCGGACTCGATATGGTCAGCCTGAACCGCGGTTCCGCCCGGCAGGCTCACCAGGCTGTCACGAAGGAAAGCGCGGAGCGGCTGGCAAAGGGCGACGTCGTCGTCATTTTCCCGGAGGGAACCCGGGTGCGTCACGATGCCCCGTTGAGGATGACTTCGGGAGGCGTTCGGCTGGCGTGCGCGACCGGCGTGCCTGCCGTCCCGGTAGTCCTGAACGCGGGCAAGGTCTGGCCGACGAAAGGCTGGCCAGACCGCCCTGGGCATATTCGCGTGGTGGTCGGGCCGCCGTTTTCTCCTCGGGAGATGACACAGCAAGAGTTGAGTCATGCCGTTCACGAGTGGATGAAGAACGAACTGCAGCGGCTCTGACGCTTTTCGGGTTGACGCGCGACGAACCGGTACGCGCATGGTCGCGGTAGCATCCGGACGTTTCCCGCGACGTTATCCGGGGGCGGCCGCTGTTGTCGACGTTCGATTGAATTGGAGCCGAATTGAGCATAAGGTGTTTGCTCCCCAGTCCAATCGGAGTTCGGTATGCGACGTTTTGCAATGACTGCGGCCGCGTTGATGGCCGCCTGTTTCACCCTGTCCGCAACTGCCCAGGTCGTCGTCACCATCGGTCATTCGGCTCCGCTCACGGGCCCGCAGGCGCCCAACGGCAAGGACAACGAGAACGGGGCGCGGCTTGCCATCGACGAGCTGAACAAGGCGGGCGTTACCGTGGCGGGCCAAAAGGTCACGTTCAAACTGGACTCGGAAGACGACCAGGCCGATCCGAAGATCGGCGTGCAGGTTGCGCAGAAACTGGTCGATAGCGGCGTGGTCGCCGTTGTCGGACCATATAACTCTGGCGTGGCGATTCCCGCCTCGCGCGTCTACAACACCGGAAATGTGCCGATGCTGCCCGTCGCATCCAACCCGGCGCTGACCAAACAGGGCTTCAGGAACATCTTCCGTATTGGCGCGAGCGATGAACAGCTGGGCGGCACGATGGGACAATTCGCCGCGAAGACGTTGAAGGCCAAAACGGCCGCCGTTATCGACGATCGCACGGCATATGGTCAAGGCGTGGCGGAACAGTTCACGAAAGTCGCCAAGGCAAACGGCATTCAGATCATAGACCAGGAATTCACCAGCTCGTCGGCCACCGACTTCCTCGGCATTCTCACGAACATCAAGTCCAAAAATCCCGACGTGATCTTCTTTGGCGGCTACGCGGCGCAAGGCGCGCCGATGGCCAAACAGATGCGTCAGCGCGGGCTCAGAGCGAAACTGCTCGGCGGCGACGGCATCTGTTCGGCCGACATGGGCAAGGTTGCCGGCGACGCGGCATCGATCGTCTACTGCGCGCAGGGTGGTATTGCGCTCGAGAAAACAGCGGCCGGCCGCGAGTTCCTGGAAAAGTACAAGGCCGCGTACAACATCGATACCCAGGTCTACGCCGTGAGCTATTACGACGGTGTGAAGCTGCTCGCCGACGCAATGGTGAAAGCGGGCACGACAACGGACAAGGCAAAGCTGACCGCGCAACTCGCGAAGGAGAACTATAAGGGCGTTGCGGGCACCTATTCGTTCGACGAGTACGGCGACCTGAAGGGCGCCCCGACCACCGTGTACACCATCAAGAACGGCCTGCCGGTCCCCTACGGTCAGTAACTGTCACTAACGGCAGGCGACCCACCGACTTCACGAAGCAAACATGAAAATTTCACGCACTATCCAGACTGTCGAAGTCCACACCGGCGGAGAGGCATTCCGCATTGTCACCAGCGGTTTGCCGCGTCTGCCTGGCGACACGGTCGTCAAGCGGCGCGCGTGGCTGAAGGAAAACGCCGACGATATCCGCCGGGCTTTGATGTTCGAACCGCGCGGGCATGCCGATATGTACGGCGGGTATCTGACGGAACCGGTCACCCCGGGCGCCGATTTCGGCATCATCTTCCTTCACAACGAAGGTTATAGCGACCATTGCGGCCACGGCGTCATCGCGCTCGCGACGGCAGCGGTCGAACTGGGTTGGGTTCAGCGTGAGATACCCGAAACGCGCATCGGCATCGATGCGCCTTGCGGGTTCATCGAAGCATTCGTGAAGTGGGACGGCGAGCATGCCGGTAACGTTCGCTTCGTCAACGTGCCGTCGTTCATCTGGAAGCAGGACGTGACCGTGCAGACGCCGTCGTTCGGTTCGGTCACGGGCGATATCGCGTTCGGCGGCGCGTTCTACTTTTACACCGACGGAGCGCCGCACGGTCTCGAGGTGCGGGAATCGGCGGTGGAAGAACTCATCCGCTTCGGTGCCGAAGTGAAGGAGGCTGCAAACAGGGCGTTTCCTGTCGAGCATCCTTATATCCCCGAGATCAACCACATCTACGGCACCATCATTGCGAATGCACCGCGGCACGCGGAGTCGACGCAAGCCAACTGTTGCGTGTTTGCAGACCGCGAGGTGGACCGTTCACCGACCGGTTCCGGGACCGGCGGCCGGGTCGCGCAGCTTTATCTGCGCGGCAAGCTTGGCAAGGACGAGACCCTTGTGAACGAGTCCATTATCGGCACGGTGTTCAAAGGACGTGTCCTGAGCGAAACGACGGTGGGCGATTTCAAGGCCGTCATTCCGGAGGTCGAAGGCAACGCTTTTGTCTGCGGCTTCGCGACATGGCTAGTGGACGAGCGCGATCCGCTTACCTACGGGTTCCTTGTTCGATAGGGCCGACATTGTGCGGCCGGCGTGATTGGGCGAAGAAGTGAGCGGTCGAGGATCCGGCTGAATGCGAGGAACCGGACATTGCCGATAACGGTAGAGGTCTGTCCGGTCCGGACCGTTGCGCCGGTTCTCAATGTGCAGTTTCGATTACGCTCCAGATCCGTTCATCGGAGTCGCCCGTGAATTGTCTGGCGATAACCGCCCGGCATTTATCGCAGCGATAGTGTTCGAGGACGAGTGTGCCGTTGCATTCCGCCACACCGATCAGCGTGAGGTGTTCCTGCCGTTGAACATCGACAGGCCGGCCGTTGATGCCGGAGCATCCATCGCAGACTTCCATGGCGCCTCCCGACTTTTGCATCCATCGTTCAAAAGAAGCCCGCGCGGGGGCGGGCGAAGACTGATGCACCCGCTGAGGAGACAACGCGGGCCGGCTTAGTATCCGGCTCGACGGAGCATTTGTGCAAGTGCAAAAAAATAACGTGCAGCGTGTTGGGGCCGGTGTAGCGGACCGGCCGCACTGCGCAACCGCTCTCGCGCGCGTGAAGGGGGCAGACCAACGCCATCTTCCGAAGCCCGGCGGAAGCGAACGCCCTGAAACGGGGAGGATGTCGCTCATTCTATTCACAAACAATATATAAAAAAATATAATGTTGATCTGTGATGACAGGATGGTGTGATGCGAAAGAAATCCGCTCCAATCGACCTTTCGGTGATGCAGTCCTCGGCAGAGAAAGCCTGCGCGCTGCTGAAGGTGCTGGCAAATCCCGACCGGTTGCTGCTGATGTGTCAACTGTCGCAAGGCGAGGCGTGTGTGAGCGACCTGGAAGAACAGTTGGGCATACGTCAGCCCACGCTCTCCCAGCAACTCGGTGTGCTTCGCGATAACGAACTGGTCGAGACTCGCCGGGAAGGTAAGAGCATCTTTTATTCCGTCGCGAGCAAGGAAGCGATTGCGGTCATGACCGTGCTGTACGACCAGTTTTGCACCCAATGAAGATAAGGAGATGCGATGTCGATTGATCTCGCGAGTTTCACGCCCGGCCTGTCATTGACTGGCGGCCTGGTGATCGGGGCCGCGGCTGCCGCGCTTGTTTTGTTCAACGGACGTATAGCCGGCATCAGCGGCATAGTCGGCGGCCTGGTCGGCACGCCGCAGAAAGACGCGGGATGGCGTGTCGCTTTCCTTGCCGGGCTCATCGGAGCACCTGTGATGGCAGGCTTGCTGGGTAGCCGGATAGCGCCGGATATCGAGGCCGGGTGGGGCGAGATACTCGTCGCGGGCTTTCTGGTCGGCATCGGCACGCGTTACGCGGGCGGTTGCACGAGCGGCCACGGTGTTTGCGGCATCTCGCGAGGGTCCATCCGTTCGGTTGTTGCGACCGCAACGTTCATGGCAAGCGGCTTTCTGACCGTGTTCATTTCCAGACATCTGCTGGGAGGCTGAGATGAGTTTGCTCACCGCGTTACTTTCCGGGCTGCTGTTCGGCGTCGGTCTGATGGTGTCCGGCATGGCCAATCCGGCGAAGGTGCTGGGATTTCTGGATATCGCCGGGCAATGGGATCCGTCACTGGCATTCGTTATGGCTGGTGCAATAGCCGTCGGCGCAAGCGCATTCCTGCTGGCAAAACGCCGCAAGCAATCCCTGCTGGGTTTGCCCATGCAGCTTCCCGCCAGCAGCCACATTACGGTGCGACTCGTGCTGGGAAGCGCGGTGTTCGGTGTGGGCTGGGGACTTGCCGGATTTTGTCCGGGCCCTGCGCTGGTCGCATTAGGCGCCGGGTTTCCCAAGGCGTGGGGATTCGTGGCCGCAATGCTCGCTGGCATGAGCTTGTTCGAATTCTTCGAGCGCGCGAAGCTGAGTCGGCAGCAGGCCTGAGTTACGGCGAGTGTGCGAATTTACACATCAGACCTGTCGATGCCCCTTCGATCCACTTTTGTTATCACCCCCTCCAATACTCGAATTGTTAGCGCATCGCACCGCTCGTATATTGGCTGAACCAGCAGCACAGACAGCCGGATACAACACAAAGGCACGCCGCTCAGGCCTGCCACAGGAGCACAGCGATGAATCGGATCGATCTGGAGGGGCGCGTAGTCGCCATTACCGGCGGCGCGCGCGGCATCGGCTACGCGGTGGGGCAGCGGGCGTTGAACTCGGGCGCATCGGTCGCGCTATGGGACGTGGACGCCGAACGTCTCGCCCGCAGCCAGCGTGAGCTGAGCGAGCTCGGCAAAGTCACGGCAGTCGCCGTCGAACTGACACAGGAAGCCGCCGTCGCGCAGGCCGTGGCGCAAACCGTCGCCGATCACGGCGCGATCGACGTGCTGATCAATTGCGCCGGCATCACCGGCGGCAACGGCACCACCTGGGAACTGGAACCCGACATCTGGCGCCGCGTGATCGACGTGAACCTGATCGGCCCCTATCTGACCTGCCGCGCGGTCGTGCCGCAAATGCTCAGGCAGGGCTATGGCCGGATCGTCAATATCGCGTCGGTGGCGGGCAAAGAGGGCAACCCGAACGCCTCGCACTACAGCGCCTCCAAGGCCGGCCTCATCGGCCTGACCAAATCGCTCGGAAAAGAACTCGCGACGAAGAACATTCTCGTCAATGCCGTCACACCCGCCGCGGCCAAAACCGAGATCTTCGATTCGATGTCGCAACACCACATCGACTACATGCTGTCGAAGATTCCCATGAACCGCTTCCTGTTACCCGAAGAAGCGGCATCGCTGATCCTGTGGCTCTCCTCTGAGGACTGCGCGTTCAGCACCGGTTCGGTTTTCGACCTGTCCGGCGGGCGCGCGACCTATTGAGTCGCCGCGCAATCACGCCGGCGTTACGTCTTTAGCGGTACATAAGACAGCAAAACGCAGAGCCGCCGCCCGCGCGCTTTGTGAAGGAGACGAGATGGACCCGCACGCGCCCGTTTCACTGGAGGCGATCAACAGCAAGGTAATGCGCCGGTTGCTGCCGTTTCTGCTGCTCATGTACGTGTTGGCGTTTCTCGATCGCGCCAACATCGGTTTCGCGCAAAAAGCCTTGCAGCACGATACGGGCTTGTCGAACGCGGCGTTTGCCTTCGGGGCGGGGGTGTTTTTCGTCGGCTATGCATTGTTCGAAGTCCCGAGCAATCTGCTGTTGCATCGGGTCGGTGCGCGCGCCTGGATGTGCCGGATCATGGTGACATGGGGGCTCGTCTCGGCCGCGATGTGCCTCGCGCATACGCCGACCGCGTTCTACACGTTGCGGTTTCTGCTCGGCGTCGCCGAGGCGGGTTTCTTTCCGGGCGTGATCTATTACCTTACGCACTGGTTTCCGCAATCGGCCAGAGCGCGCGCGGTGGGCGTGTTTTATTTCGGCGCGCCGCTGGCGTTTATTTTCGGCAGTCCGTTGTCGGGTTCGCTGCTCGAATTGCACGGCGCGCTGGGTCTCGCCGGCTGGCAATGGCTCTTTCTGGTGGAAGGCGCGCTGGCTTCGGTGGTAGGCGTGTGGGCGTTCTGGTATCTCGACAATCGTCCCCAAGACGCGCGTTGGCTCGAACCGCAGGAGCGCGCGAGCTTGCGCAATGCGCTCGAAGACGACGCGCGTGCCGCGTCCGCGCACGGTCCGCATCGGATATTGGCCGCACTGGTGGATCGGCGCGTGCTGCTGCTGTCTGCGATCTATCTGCTGATCCAGATGAGCGTGTACGGCGTGATTTTCTATCTGCCGCAACAGGTGGCGGCTTTCCTTGGAACGACGGTCGGTTTGCGTGTGGGTCTGGTTGCCGCGCTGCCGTGGTTGTGCGCGCTCGCCGTGACCTGGTATGTGCCGCGCCGCGCGGATCGAACAGGCGGGCATCGGCGCTGGGCGGTGGCATTGCTGCTCGTCGCAGGCCTGGGCATCGGCTTGTCGGGACTCATGAATAGCCCCGCGATCGGCTTGCTTGCGCTGTGTTGTGCAGCGAGCGGTTTCATTGCCGCACAGCCGCTTTTCTGGACCTTTCCCACACGCCACCTCACAGGCGCCGCCGCGGCGGGCGGCATCGCGTTGATCAATTCGCTCGGCGGACTCGGCGGCTTCATTGCGCCGAGCTTGCGCACCGCGGCGGAACGCGCGTTTTCTTCGACGTCGGCAGGACTGGTCGTGCTGGGCGTGTCGAGTCTGCTCGCCGCGCTCATGATCGGCACGCTATTGCGCCGCGATCCCGCCCAGCCGGCCGCCGCTTTCGAAGCCTTACTGCATCGCGCCCGCTAGGCGCACGCTCGACGCACTCATAACGGAGTCCCATTCATGGCCATGCCTACCATCCGGCACGTGCGTGCCTTCATCGTCCGCGGCGGCGGTGCGGACTATCACGACCAACCCGGCGGACACTGGATCGACGATCACATTTCCACGCCGATGGCGCGTTATCCGGAGTACCGGCAGAGCCGCCAGTCGTTCGGTATCAATGTATTGGGCACGCTCGTGGTGGAGATCGAAGCAAGCGACGGCACCGTCGGATTCGCGGTGACGACGGGCGGCGAGATCGGTGCGTTCATCGTGGAGAAACATCTCGCGCGTTTTCTCGAAGGCCAGCTTGTCACCGACATCGAGAAAATGTGGGATCAGATGTACTTTTCCACGTTGTACTACGGTCGCAAAGGCGTGGTGCTGAATACGATTTCGGGCGTCGATCTCGCGTTGTGGGATCTGCTCGCGAAAGTGCGCAAGGAGCCGGTGTACCAACTATTGGGCGGTCCGGTGCGCGACGAACTCGTGTTCTACGCTACCGGCGCGCGGCCTGATCTGGCGAAGGAGATGGGTTTCATCGGCGGCAAGTTGCCGTTGCAGCATGGCCCGGCCGAAGGCGACGCCGGTCTCAGGCAGAATCTGGACAAGCTCGCGGAGATGCGCAGCCGCGTCGGCGACGACTTCTGGCTGATGTACGACTGCTGGATGAGCCTCGATGTGCCGTATGCCACACGGCTCGCGCAAGCGGCGCACGAATACGGCCTGAAATGGATCGAGGAATGTTTGCCGCCCGACGACTACTGGGGTTACGCCGAACTGCGCCGCAACGTGCCACGCGGCATGATGGTGTCGACCGGCGAACACGAAGCGACGCGCTGGGGCTTTCGCATGCTGCTGGAGATGCAATGCTGCGATCTGATTCAACCGGATGTCGGCTGGTGCGGCGGCATTACCGAATTGATCAAGATATCCGCGCTTGCCGATGCCCACAATGTGATGGTGGTGCCGCACGGTTCGTCGGTGTATAGCTATCACTTCGTGGTGACGCGGCACAACTCGCCGTTCGCCGAGTTTCTGATGATGGCGCCCAAGGCCGACGAGGTCGTGCCGATGTTCACGCCACTGCTGCTCGACGAGCCGGTGCCGGTGAACGGACGCATGAAAGTGCCGGACGCGCCGGGCTTCGGCGTGAGGCTGAATCCGGAATGCGCACTGGTGCGGCCTTACGCGCGTTGATCATGCGCTGCGGTTCAGGCGCTTCTGGCGCCCGAACCTCGCAGTGTCGAACCAGGCAGTGTCGAATCAGGAAAGGAGAATGACGTGCTGCTCAAGGACAAGGTCGTGATCGTCACCGGCGGTTCGCGTGGCATCGGCCGCGCGATAGCCGTTGCGTGCGCAACCGAAGGCGCGGACGTGGCGATCAACTACTGGGGCGATAACGACGCATCGTACGGACGCCGTTCCGCCGTCGCTGAAGTGGTCGGCGAAATCGAGGCGCTGGGGCGGCGCGTGATTGCAATCGAAGGCAACGTCGCAGCGCGCGAAACCGGCCAGCAGTTGGTGCGCCATACGGTGGAAGCTTTCGGCAAAGTCGACGTGCTCGCCAGCAACGCGGGCATCTGCCCGTTCCATGCTTTTCTCGACATGCCGCCCGAAGTTCTGGAGTCGACAGTGGCGGTCAATCTGAATGGCGCGTTCTACGTGACGCAAGCCGCCGCGCAACAGATGAAAGCGCAAGGCACGGGCGGCGCGATCGTGGCGACGAGTTCGATCAGCGCGCTGGTGGGCGGCGGCATGCAGACGCATTACACACCGACCAAAGCGGGCGTGCATTCGCTGATGCAATCCTGCGCGGTCGCGTTGGGACCGTACGGCATTCGCTGCAACTCGGTCATGCCGGGCACCATCGCCACGGATCTGAACGCGGAGGATCTCGCCGACGAAGCCAAAAAAGCCTACTTCGAAAAACGTATTCCGCTCGGCAGGTTGGGTCGTCCGGAAGATGTAGCCGATTGCGTGACGTTCCTCGCCTCCGACCGCGCGCGCTATGTGACCGGCGCAGCGTTGCTGGTGGACGGCGGCCTCTTCGTCAACCTGCAGTAACGTGCAATGCCGATTTCAGTTCACCGGAACCGAAGCCGCGATCAGCGGACTGGATGCGGTCGCGGCGGTGTCGTCGCGCTTGAGCTTGTGCGAGAAACCGCGCAACAGATCGATGAAACGCAGCGCGGGTTCAGCCAGCGGTTCTTCCTTGCGCGTGAGAATGCCGAAGCCCGAAAGGCTCTTGCCGATTTCGAGCGGCAACGCAACCAGCAGTTTGCCGCGCAAATGATCGCGCACCACGGATTCGGGCAGCATTGCCACCGCATCGTAATTCTCGAGCAATTGCAGCGTTGCGAAGATCGACGCGCATTCGGTCAGGTTCACCGGCGTGGCCAGTCCCGCACGCGCGAGTTCCTCTTCGAAAAGCACACGCGCCGGACTGGTGACAGGCTGCGCCACCCACGGCCAGTCGATCAGCTCACGCAGGGTAAGGCGCGCGCGCTGCGCGAGCGGATGCACCGAACGCACGACCAGCAGCAGCGTCTCGCGTGCGAGCGGCTCGAAACTGAAATCGTTGTGTTGCAGCGGACTGGTGAGGCGCCCGAGCGCCAGATCGACTTCGCGGCGATGCAGCAATTGCACGACCTGATCGCTCGTTTCGCCCAGAATGCGCACATTCAGCAGCGGGCTTTCGGTTTTCAGCGCGGCGACTGCCATAGCCAGCAGATCGGGCGCGGCGCCCATGATCGCGCCGACCGTCAGTTGCCCGTGACCGCCGCGGCGCTTGACTTCGAGGTCTTCAGCGAAACGGGTCAGCTCGGCCAGCGCGCGCCGCGCGTAGGCCAGCGTGACGACGCCGAGCGGCGTGGGCGTCATACCGCGTGCGTTGCGCTCGAACAGCAGGAAGCCGAACGCTTCCTCGATATCGCCGAGCATGCGGCTCGCGCTTGGCTGGGCCACGTTGACGGCCTCGGCGGCCTGATGGAGATTGCGGGCGTCGTCGAGCGCGACGAGCAGCGCGAGGTGTTTGAACTTGAGCCGATTGACCAGTGCGACAGTTGCTGAGTGTTGGCTCATGGGGCGGGTGCGATTCGGTTTGTGGATCGCCCAATCCCAACAACGGATTGAGATGCTATCGACGCAGGAATTATAGTCGCATCAGACGCTTCTCCGAGAAAGCGCCCGATACGACGGGAGACAGGCCGCAATGGAAACAATCGCTTTCCGGATGGTGCTCAACCCCGGCATGCGCGAGGAATACGAACGACGTCACGCGCAAATCTGGCCCGAACTGGTTGATGCATTGCACAACGCCGGCGTGCGCGATTACCGGATTTTCTTCGACCCGGACTCGCACCATCTATTCGCCATGCTGACGCGCCATAACCATCACACCATGAATGAGTTGCCGCAACTCGACGTGATGCGCAAATGGTGGGATTACATGGCCGACATCATGCAGACGGCAGCGGATCACACGCCGCTTCAGCAGCCGCTCGAACCGGTCTTTCATCTGAATTCGCTGAGCTGACTTCGAAACGATCTTCACCGGACGGAGGGTGCCGCATGCAGGTGGTCGATTCGCATATCCATTTGTGGGACCTGAAAACGCATCGCTATCCGTGGCTCGAAAACCCCGGCGTGTCGTTCGTGGGCGACGCGCGCGATCTGAAGCACGACTACCTGCTCGACGATCTGCTGGGTGAGGCGGGCGACATCGAGGTGCTGAAACTGGTGCACGTCGAAGCGAATCACGATCCCGCTGATCCCGTGGAAGAAACGCGCTGGCTGCAATCCATTGCGGATCGCAAGGAATCGCGCGGCCTGCCGAACGCGATTGTCGCCGCGGTGGATCTGTCCGCGCCGAATGCACCGGCCGTGCTCGAAGCCCATGCGTCGTTCGCCAATACGCGTGGCGTCCGGCAGATTCTGAACGTGCACGAGAACAGACTGTTCGATTACGTCGGCCGTCATTTCATGCGCGAGCCGCAATGGCGCGAGCATTTCGCGTTGCTGCGCCGTTACGACATGTCGTTCGATCTGCAACTGTATCCGTCACAGATGGAAGAAGCGGCGGCGTTGGCGCGCTCGCATGGCGACACGCAGTTCGTGATCAACCATGCGGGCATGTTCGTGGATCGCAACAGCGTGGCCGGCTATCGCGCATGGCGCGACGGCATGCGCCTGCTCGCCGGTTGCCGCAATGTCGCCGTGAAGATCAGCGGCCTCGCGATGTTCGATCATCGGTGGACGGTTGAAAGCCTGCGGCCGTACGTGCTCGAAACGATCGATACGTTCGGCGTCGAGCGCGCGATGTTCGCCTCGAACTTTCCGGTCGACCGGCTGTTCGGCTCTTATGCGGATTTATGGCATGCGTATGCATCGATCGTCGATGGCGCGAGCGTGGCCGAGAAAGGGGCGCTGTTTTGCCGGAATGCGGAACGTTGCTACCGCATTTGAAGTGCCCTGGAACGCGAAATAGAAGGAGACACGCAGTGCAGCAACCCACATCCCCGGTGCCGAGACTCGAATTGCGGCACGCGAGTAAATCATTCGGCCGGGTTCGCGCGCTATCCGACGGCGATCTCGCGCTATGGCCGGGCGAAGTGCATGCACTGCTCGGCGAAAACGGCGCGGGCAAATCGACGCTCGTGAAAATTCTCGCGGGCGTACATCAGCCGGACACCGGCGAGTTGCTGGTGGACGGCGTGGCGCGCCGCTTCGCGACACCCGCCGAGGCACGCGACGCCGGCCTCGCGGTTATCTATCAGGAACCGACGCTGTTCTTCGATCTGTCGATCGCGGAGAACATCTTCATGGGACGGCAGCCGGTCGACCGCATCGGCCGCATTCAGTACGACGTGATGCGCAGCGAGGTGGACGGCCTGCTGGCGTCGCTCGGCGTCGATCTGCGCGCCGATCAACTGGTGCGCGGTTTGTCGATTGCCGATCAGCAGGTGATCGAAATTGCCAAGGCGCTGTCGCTGAATGCCAACGTACTCATCATGGACGAGCCCACCGCTGCATTGTCGCTACCCGAAGTGGAACGGCTCTTTACGATCGTGCGCAAGCTGCGCGAGCGCGACGTGGCGATCCTGTTCATCACGCACCGGCTCGACGAAGTATTCGCGCTGACACAGCGCGTCACGATCATGCGCGACGGCGCAAAAGTTTTCGACGGTCTCACTGCCGATCTCAACACCGAATCGATCGTTGCAAAAATGGTTGGGCGCGATCTGGAAACCTTCTATCCCAAGGCCGAGCGGCCGCCGGGCGAAGTGCGCCTGTCGGTGCGCGGCCTCACGCGCATCGGCGTGTTCAAGGACATTTCCTTCGACGTGCGCGCGGGCGAGATCGTGGCGCTGGCAGGACTGGTCGGCGCGGGGCGCAGCGAAGTCGCGCGGGCGATCTTCGGCATCGATCCGCTCGACTCGGGCGAGATCTGGATTGCCGGCGAGCGTCTGACGGCGGGCCGGCCCGCCGCCGCAGTGCGTGCCGGACTGGCGCTGGTGCCGGAGGATCGCCGGCAGCAAGGGCTCGCACTGGAGTTGAGCATCGCGCGCAATGCGTCGATGACGGTGCTCGGGCGGCTGGTCAAACATGGCCTCATCTCGACGCGCAGCGAGACGCAACTCGCCAGACAGTGGGGCACGCGCCTGCACCTCAAGGCGGGTGATCCGAATGCACCGGTCGGCACGTTGTCGGGCGGCAATCAGCAGAAGGTCGTACTCGGCAAATGGCTGGCAACCGGGCCGAAAGTGCTGATCATCGACGAACCCACGCGCGGTATCGACGTGGGCGCCAAAGCGGAGGTGTATAGCGCGCTCGCCGAACTGGTGCGCGACGGCATGGCCGTGCTGATGATCTCGAGCGAATTGCCGGAAGTACTGGGCATGGCCGACCGCGTTCTGGTGATGCACGAGGGGCGTATCAGCGCGGATATAGCGCGCGCCGATGCCGACGAGGAACGCATCATGGCTGCCGCGCTTGGTCAATCCGTCGGCTATCCGGGCCAACCCGGCCAACCCGGCCAACCCGGCCAACCCGGCCAACCGGTCCCACCATTGGGACACGCCGCATGATGCGCCATTCTTCCACCCATCCCGCGCCGGTTCATGCACCGGTCGCGAAGCGCGCGGCGAGCTCGCCAGGCGGATTTGCCGCGAGCATCGCGAAGAGCCGCGAGACGACGCTCTTTGTCGTGCTGATTCTGCTGATCGTGGGTACAGGGCTCGCGAAACCCCAGTTTTTGAATCTGCAGAATCTGCGCGACGTGCTGCTGAACGTGTCGATCATCAGTCTGCTGACAGCCGGCATGACCGTGGTGATCCTGATGCGGCATATCGATCTCTCGGTCGGATCCACGGTCGGCGTCAGCGCGTATGCGGTCGGCGGTCTGTATGTCGCGTTTCCGCAGATGCCGGTGATCGTCGCATTGGCGGCGGGGCTCGCCATCGGGCTCGTGGCGGGCAGCATCAACGCGCTGCTCGTCGCGGTGGGGCGCGTACCGTCGCTCGTGGCGACGTTGTCCACGCTGTACATTTTTCGCGGCGCCGACTATGCATGGGTGCACGGCGGGCAGATCAATGCCACAAGTCTGCCCGATGCATTTTCACGCCTTGCCACCGGCACGCTGCTCGGCATTCCGACACTCGCGGTGATCGCCATCGTCGTGCTGGTCGGTCTCGCCGTCTATCTGAAGCAGTTTCGCGGTGGCCGTGAACACTACGCGATCGGCTCGAATCCAGAGGCCGCACGACTGGCCGGCGTGAACGTCGAGCGTCGCGTGATGTCGGGTTTTCTGCTGTCCGGCGCAATTGCCGGTTTTGCGGGTGCGTTGTGGCTGGCGCGCTTCGGCACCGTGGATGCCAGCACGGCGAAGGGCATCGAGTTGCAGGTGGTGGCTGCCGCCGTGGTGGGCAGTGTCGCGATCACAGGCGGCGTCGGCACCATTCTCGGCGCTACGCTCGGCGCGCTCGTGCTCGGCGTGATCAGCATTGCGCTGGTGGTGCTGCACGTGTCGCCCTTCTGGGAGCAGGCGATCGAAGGCGCGTTGATCGTCGCCGCGATTACCGCCGATACCTTGCTGGCCCGCTCCGTCGCCAAACGCATGATGAGGAAACGCGATCATGGCTAAACCCGATTCCGCGCTGCTCACGCGCAAACGCGAAACGCCGCTGCAATGGGAAGTGTTGCTGGTGATCGTACTGATTCTCTCGCTCGCGCTCGGCAGGTTGTTGTCGCCCGTGTTTCTCACCGGCGCGAATCTGAGCAACGTGCTGGCGGATCTGACCGAGATCGCCTTGATGGCGCTGCCGATGACGCTGATCATCGTTGCCGCCGAAATCGATCTGTCGGTGGCCTCGGTGCTCGGCGCATCCAGCGCGTTGATGGGCGTGCTGTGGCATATGGGCCTGCCGATGCCGGTCGTGATCGTGCTCGTGCTGATTGCCGGCGCGCTGGCCGGCCTGCTGAACGGCCTCGTGATCGTGAAGCTCAATCTGCCTTCGCTCGCGGTGACGATCGGCACGCTGGCGCTGTTTCGCGGTCTCGCCTATGTGCTGCTCGGCGACCAGGCGGTGGCGGATTTTCCGGCGGCTTATACGGCGTTTGGCATGAACACGCTAGGCGGGAGTTTCATCCCGTTGCCGTTTGTCATCGTGATTGTCGGCGCGGTGACATTCACTGTGCTGCTGCAATCCACGGCGTTCGGCCGCAGTCTCTACGCGATCGGCGCGAATCCGACCGCAGCGGCATTCTCGGGCATCGAAGTGGCGAAAATCCGCTTGCGTCTGTTCGTGCTGTCCGGCGCCATGAGCGCGCTGGCGGGCGTGGTCTATACGCTGCGCTTCACCAGCGCGCGCGGCGACAACGGCGAAGGTTTCGAGTTGTCGGTGATCGCGGCGGTGCTGTTCGGCGGCGTGAGTATTTTCGGCGGACGCGGTTCGATGATCGGTGTGCTGCTGTCGCTGCTGATTATCGGCGTGCTGAAAAACGCGCTGACGCTCGACGACGTGTCCAGCGAAACGCTCACCATCGTCACCGGCGTGCTGCTGCTGGCGTCGGTGCTGATACCGAATCTGGTTGCCCGCTGGCGCGCGGCGCGCGACCGGCGTTTCATCGCGAAGTCCACTGTTTCCCTGTAACGTTCTGGCAATGCCTGCGTCTCTCGAAGAGAAAGTCCAATAACCGATAACCCCGGATAACCCGGACAACACCACGTCCAACAACAAGGCAGGAGACACTTCATGTTTAAACCTCTACGTCACACCGGCACCGCTGCGCTGTGCGTCGCGTTGATAGCGATCAGTTGCGCCGCGTCCGCCGCAGGCCTGAAAAGCGGTCTGAAAATCGCCTTCGTGCCGAAGCAGATCAACAACCCCTATGAAGTGATCGCCGACGACGGCGGCATGGCCGCGATCAAGGAATTCGGCGGCGTGGGCAAAGCGGTGGGGCCGTCGGATGCAGGGGCTTCGTCGCAGGTGCAGTACATCAACACGCTGATCACGCAGCGGCAGGACGCTATCGTGATCGCCGCCAACGACGCCAATGCAGTGGTGCCATATCTGAAGAAAGCGATGTCGCAGGGCATCAAGGTTGTGACCTTCGACTCCGACACTGCGCCCGAGGGCCGTCAACTGTTCGTTAACCAGGCGAACGCGGAAGGGATCGGCCGTGGCCAGGTTCAACTGGTCGCGAAGCTGATGGGCGGCGAGGGCGAGTTCGCCGTGCTATCGGCCACGCCCAACGCGACTAATCAGAATACGTGGATCAAGTGGATGCAGGAGGAATTGAAGAAGCCCGAGTACTCGAAGATCAAGCTCGTGAAAATCGCCTACGGTAACGACGACGATCAGAAGTCGTTCACCGAAACGCAAGGCCTGTTGCAGGCATATCCGAACCTGAAGGCGATTGTCGCGCCGACCACGGTCGGCATTGCCGCAGCCGCGCGTTATATCTCGACTTCGTCGAGCAAGGGCAAAGTGGCGGTGACCGGTCTGGGCACGCCGAACCAGATGCGCGCGTTCGTGAAGAACGGCACTGTCAAGGCGTTCCAGTTGTGGGATCCGGGTCAACTCGGCTACCTGGCTGCTTATGCCGCGGCGGCGCTGGCGTCGGGCACGATCAGTGGTAAGGAAGGCGAGTCGTTCGATGCGGGCAAACTCGGCAAGCGCACCGTCGGACCGCAAGGCGAAATCATTCTCGGACCGCCGACTACGTTCGACTCGAGCAATATCGACAACTTCAATTTCTGAGCGGCAATGCAACGCCGCGCGAGGTTGCGCGGCTGAGGCGTTCGGCAGTGCACGAAACGCGAGGCGCGTAATGGTCTTGGCTGTACCCTTGTATTTGCAGACGAGATACGGGTCAATCTTATCGGTGTCCCAGCGATCCACACGGCCGGCGGATACGGATGCAAGACCCACCATCCGGTCAGGCGGTCCGTCGTACAAAGCAGCGTTGTTCAAGAAGCGAGTCCGCCTCGTCGCCGAGCGACTCGCCGCGCAAAAAGCTTCAGAACCGATGCTGGATACCCGCCGTGACACCCGCTTGCGTATCCGCCGCGCCGGTCAGATCGCGTGACAGACTGACCGCATTGTCATGTTTGGCCATCGCATAACCGCCCGCCATATACAGCACCGTGCGCTTGGACAGTGCGTATTGCGCGCGCAGTGAGAACAGCGTCGGATCGGCGTCGCTCGCATCCTTGATGTCCTGATGGTAGACGGCCGCGAACAACGAGAAGAACGGCGTCACATCGTATTGGCCGCCGAGCCAGTACATGTCGCTGCGCTGCGTCGGCGCGGTGGTGTGGAACGTGCGCCGGTAGTTCCGATAACCGGCCATTGCCTTCACGGCGCCGAAGTCGTAGCTCACGCCGGCGTGAATGCCCTGAATATAGTTGGTGGTATCGGCGGGCGTGACGCTGTCGTTCGCGCCGTTCTGCCGGTCGAAGGTCGCGACCGCGGCGAACGGCCCGTTCTCGTAGCCGAAACCGAAGTCGTACTTGGAACTCGACTTCATGCTGCCGGGCACATTGCCGAAGCCATACATTGCGCCGAACTTGAAGCCGGAGAAGGTGCCGTCATAACGTACCGCGTTGGACGAGCGCGAGAACAGCCCGTCCTTGCGGCCGCCCGTCGCCGTGGATGACGTGGCCCACGAGTAGTTCGGCGCGTAACCCATCGGGTCGAACTGCAACATGTAGTCGTACGTGGTCGTGAAATTGCGGCCGAGCGTGATTTGCCCGAAGCGGTTTTTCAGGCCAATGGTCGCACGGCGGTCGAAAATCGCGCCGGAGCTGTCGTCGAACTGGCCGTTGGCGATGTTGATGCCGCTTTCCAACTGGAAGACCGCCTTCAGGCCGCCGCCGAGATCCTCCACGCCGCGCAAACCCCAGCGCGAGGTGTTCTTGCCGCCGGACACGAGGCGCGCGGCGCCGCCGTCCTTGCTTGCATGGTTCACGTATTCGACGCCCGCATCGACGATGCCGTACAAGGTCACGCTCGATTGCGCGTGCGCGCCCGCTGCAAAACCGGCGAGCCCGGCGCAAGTCACGCCGACGGTCGCCTTCTTCATGCTCAACTTCATCAACAGTCTCCTGTGGTTGGTCTTGTTACTTCGGTTGGGGATTGGGTGCGGTTCCTAGCTGGCCTGAGCGAAGGCCCAGCAGTCGTTGGCGGGGAATTCGATCCAGTGGCGGCCAGCCGCGCGCGGCACGTGGCCGAAGGCACGCAGGCGCAGTTCGCCGCAATGGAACAGGTATTCCCAGCGGTCGCCGAGATACATCGACGTGATGAGGTCGGCTTCGAGCCGGTTCGCGCCGGGACCGTCCGCGACCTGCACGCGCTCAAGCCGGATCACGGCTTGCGCGTGCTGTCCGGCGGTAAGCGCTTCGCGCGCTTGCGCCTGCAGTTGCCAGCCGTCACCGGCTAGCGTCACGCGTTCACCGTCGACCGCGGCAACGCGTGCGTCGATGCGGTTGTTGCTGCCCATGAATTCGGCGGTATAGAGCGAGCGCGGCGCGCCGTACAGCTCAGCGGGCGTGCCTTCCTGTTCGATGCGGCCGTTGCGCAGCAGCAGGATGCGGTCGGACATCGCCATCGCTTCGGTCTGGTCGTGCGTGACGCACAACGCGGAGAGGCCGAGTGACACGATCAGCTCGCGCAGCCAGGCGCGGGCTTCTTCGCGCAGCTTGGCGTCGAGATTCGAGAGCGGTTCGTCGAGCAGAATCACGGGCGGGTTATAGACCAGCGCCCGCGCAATCGCGACACGCTGTTGCTGGCCGCCGGAAAGCTGATACGGATAACGCGCGGCAAGGTGGCCGAGGCCGAGCTGATCGAGCGCGGCCTGTACCCTTTTTTTCAGCTCGGCGGGCGAGACGCGCCGCAGCTTCAATCCATAGCCGACGTTATCGGCCACCGTGCGATGCGGCCACAGCGCATACGACTGGAACACGAGCCCAAGCGAGCGCTGCTCGACCGGCAGATCGACCTGCGCGGCGCCGTCGAAAAACGTCTTGCCGTCCAGTTCGATGCGGCCCGACGACGGTTGTTCGAGACCGGCCACCGCGCGCAGCAGCGTGGTCTTGCCGCTGCCCGACGCGCCCAGCAGGCAGACTACTTCGCCGGGGTTCAGTTGGAACGACACGCCCTTGAGAATCGGGTTGTCGCCATAGCTGAGAAAGAGGTTGTCGACCGAAAGCTTATCCATGCAATTTCACTCCGAAGCGCAGCGCGACGCCGAGCCCGGCACCGACCATCGCGATGTTGATGACAGAAAGCGCCGCGACCTGATCGACCGCGCCGGTCGCCCACAGCGATACCAGCAGCGCGCCGATCACTTCCGTGCCGGGCGAAAGCAGATAGACGGCGGTCGAATACTCGCGCTCGAAAATCATGAAAATCAGCAGCCACGCGGCGAGCAAACCGAAGCGCACGAGTGGCAGCGTCACGTCGAGACTGACGCGCGAACGCGTGGCGCCGACGCTGCGTCCGGCTTCTTCGAGTTCGGGGCCGACCTGGAGCAGCGCGCTCTGAATCAGGCGCATGCCGTACGCGAGCCACACGACCGTGTAGGCGATCCAGATGCTCCACATGGAGTTCTTCAGTTCCTTCAGGCCGGGCACGAAGAGGAAGATCCACAGGAACGCGAGACCGGCGAGCAGCCCCGGCACCGCGCGCGGCAGCAACACGAGGTAATCGAGCAGACGCGTGGCCCAGTCGTTGCGGCGATGGCCGGCGAACGCCACCAGCGAATAGAAGCCCACCGCCAGCGCGCCGCCCAACACGCCGATACCGAGCGTGTTCAGAATCGCGCGCACCAGGTTGTCCTGCTCGAAGAGTTCGGTGAAGTTGGCGAGTGTGAGGACTTCGGCGAGATGCACGCCTTGCCCCCAGTTGGTGACGAACGCGCGCAGCGTGATGCCCGAAAGCGGCACGAATACCGTCAGCAGCAACCACAGCGCGACGATGCCGAGCGCGACCCAGCGCCACACGCCGAGCGGCAGCACGGTCTGACGTCCCGCCTTGCCCTTGACGGTGACGAAGCGGTTCGCGCTCTTCAGCAGCCCGCGTTGCAGCAGCACGAGCGGAAACGTAATCGCGACGATGCACATCGCGACCGCGGCCATCAGGTGATACGAGGGCACGCCGAGCTTGTTGGTGAGCTTGTAGAGATACGTGGCCAGTACCAGGTGTCCCTCGGGATCGCCGAGCACGAGCGGCAGGCCGAATACTTCGAAGCCGAGGAAGAACACCAGCACGCCGGCGAACAGCAACGCGGGCAGCGTCATCGGCAGGCTCACGTCGAGGGCGACGCGAAACGGCCGCGCGCCGGCCACACGCGCCGCTTCTTCGACGTCCGAGCCGAGATTGCGCAGCGCCGCCGACGAATACAGGTACACGTGCGGCACATGCGTGAGGCCGACGATCACCGTGATGGCGAACACCGAATAAACGGTCCACGGGGCTTCGGCGGTGCCGAACAGTTCCATCCACCAGACCGAGTAGAAACCCACCGGGCCGGCCGCGACTACATAGCCGAAGGCGAGCACCATCGGCGAAACGAACACGGGGGTGAGCAGCAGCGGTTCGAGCCAGCGGCGGCCGGGCAGATCGGTGCGCACCATCAGGAACGCGAGAATGCCGCCGAGCGGAATCGAGATGAACAGCATCCCCGCTGCGATGACGAACGAATTCTTTAGCGCGGACCAGAAGTCCGGGTCGCTGAAAATGAATTCGAAGCCGGCGAGGCCGAACGTGCGCTTCGCGTCGAAGAACGGCGCGTTCAGAACGCTCTGCAACAGGATGAAGCCGAGCGGCAGCGCGACCGCCACGGTCAGCACCGCGACGACGAGCCAGCGCAGCAGTCCCATGAACGGCTGCAGTCCGCCGCGCGGCAGCGCGCCGATCGAGCCGCCGTCTGCCGCGTGCGGCGATGCCGCGCGGCGTCCGGTTGCGCTAGTGGAAAGCATGAGTGTCCCCCTGCGGCATAAAAGCCGCATATCGACAGGTGTGGAAGGAAGGGCTGGCGGCCGCGTTTGTTAGTGCGGCCACCGGTGTGTCAAGCGCGAATGGCTAGCGCTTGATCGACTGTTGCCATTGCTTGAGGAATTCGAGGCGTTTGGACTGGTCCAGATAGACCAGCAGGCCTGCGCCGATCGGGATCGGTTTGAGCGAGTCGCCGAGCTGCTTCGTCAGACCTGCCATCGACGTTTCACCTTCCACGTCGCCGCGAATCGAGAACAGGCTCGCCTGATTGGCCAGCAAGGTCTGGCCGCGTTGCGAAAGCAGATAGTCGACCCACAGCCTGGCGGCGTTCGGGCTTTGTGCCTTCTTCGAAATCGTCACGAGCCGGCTTACCACCAATGTGTAGTCTTTTGGATAGACGTAGCCGATCGACGGATCTTTCTTCGCCTTGGTTAGCGCGTACGAGCCGAGAATGTTGTAGCCGATCAGGTTCTCGCCCGAGGAAATGCGCTCCATCATGGCGCCCGTACTCGATTGCAGCTTCGGTCCGGTGGCGCCCATCGCTTTCACCAGATCCCACGTGACCTGCGGGTTGACGCGCGCGTCCTGAGTCAGATAGTTGAAGCCGACGCCGGACTTTTCGATGTCGTAGGTCGTGACTTTGCCTTTGAACTGGTCGGGCTTGCCTTGCAGCAGTTTGATCAGATCGGCGCGCGTTTGCGGCACGTCGCCGGCCGGCACGAGGCGTTTGTTGTAGACGATCGCGAGCGGCTCATACGTGGTGCCGTAAGCCTGCTTCTGGTATTGCGCCCATTGCGGCAAGTGCCTCGCTTCCGGCGATTCGTAAGAGGCCATCAGGCCGTCGTTGACTAGCTTGACCTGCAGATCCATCGCCGAGCTCCACAGCACGTCGGCACTGGTGCTGCTCGCCGCGTTTTCGCTGATGTAGCGGTTGTACAGCTCGGTGCTGTTCATGTCGTTGTACTCGACCTTGACGCCGTACAGGCTTTCGAAGTCCTTGATGAGCGGGCGCACCAGCGCGGTGTCCGTGACCGAGTAGACAATCAGCTTGCCTTCCTTTCTAGCCCCGTCGACCGTGGCCTGGTAATCACCGGGATAACCGGCGGGAATGGCCGCCCATGCTGAATTTACGGCGAATGCGGCAGCTACTGCGAGTACCTTCAAAGCGTTTTGCACGTCTTCCTCCAGAAAACTTCGTGTTGGTTTTGTGTAGGCGAATGGTAAGAGGTCGACGCTTTCTGAATGCTTTCAATTTTCGAAGGAAATGCGTCACAATGGTCGAATTCGCCTCATGGATTTCCCTGGGATTCTGCTTATGCGCGTGCTGCTCGTCGAAGACAATCCAATCCTTTCCCGTTCGCTTACCGACGCGCTGACCAGCGCAAAACTCACGGTGGACTGCATGCACGACGGCGAGTCCGCCGACCACGTCTTACGCACTCAGGACTACGCACTGGTGATTCTCGATATCGGCTTGCCGAAGCTCGACGGCCTCGAAGTGCTGCGCCGTTTGCGCGCGCGCCGCAACGCCGTGCCGGTGCTGATGCTGACCGCGCACGGTTCGGTGGAGGAGCGCGTGCGCGGTCTCGATCTCGGCGCCGACGACTATCTCGCCAAGCCTTTCGCGCTCACCGAACTCGAAGCACGCGCGCGTGCGCTGTTACGCCGCAGTCACGGCCAGGAACCGCTCCATGCACAATGCGGCACGTTGCTTTACGACAGCGTGGATCGCGGCTTCACGCTCGACGGAGAAGCGCTCGCGCTGACGCCGCGCGAGCGTTCGGTGCTCGAAGTGCTGATTCTGCGTAACGGCCGCGCGATCAACAAAGACACGCTGTCGGAGAAAATCTTCGGGCTCGACGAATCGGTGAACGCGGACGCCATCGAAATCTATGTACACCGCTTGCGCAGGAAACTCGAACGCAGTTCGGTCGGCATCGTGACGCTGCGCGGGCTCGGCTATCTGCTGGAAGCAAAAAGCGCATGACGCAGCCGAACCTGCGCGTGCGGGTTGCGCTGTGGCTGCTAGTGCCGCTGCTTCTGCTGCTCGGGCTCGACGCGTGGCTCACGTATCAGCGCGCCATGAACGCGGCGCATGCGGCTTTTGACCGCACGCTCGAATTTTCGCTGCGCTCGATTCGCGACGGCATCCGCTTGCGCGACGGCGAGATCGAAGTCGATCTTCCCTATCTCGCGCTGGAGATGTTCGAATCGAACGGCGGCGGCAACATCTACTATCAGATTCGCGAGGAAGGCGGCCGTGTGGTGACCGGCTATCCTGACTTGCCGGACCCCGGAAAAATGCCGGGCGAGCCCTACAGCGTGCGTTTCTACGACGACGTGTTTCGCGGCCGTCCGCTGCGTATCGCCATGCTCAGGCTGCCCGTGCACGACGTGCCGAGCGCGCAGACGCGGGTGGTGCTGGTGAGGGTCGGCGAAACGATCGAGCAGCGTCAGGCGTTGGCGCGCGAGATTCTCACCGGCTCGCTGCAACAGGAAGGCCTGCTGGTGGTGCTCGCGCTCGGCATCGTGTGGCTGGGCGTGGCGCGCGGCTTGCGGCCGTTGAACCGTCTGTCGGCGAAAGTGGCGGCGCGCGCCGAGGACGATCCGACGCCGCTCGACACGGTCGGGCTGCCGAGCGAAGTGACGCCGCTGGTCGATTCGATCAATCAGTACATCGGCCGCACGCAACTGATGCAGTCATCGCGCAGGCGCTTTTTCAACGACGCCGCGCATCAGTTGAAAACACCGCTGGCGGTGATTCAGGCGGAGTCCGAACTGGCGCTGCGCGATATCGACGGTGTGGAGGAGAATTCGGGCGGGCATCGTCGGCAAGGGGTGCATTTGCGGCGGTTGAATCGCGCGGTGCAACACGCGGTGCATATTGTTCAGCAGTTGCTGTCGCTCTCGCGGCTCGATGCGCACAGTGGCTACACCGTCAAACATGCGGCACTGTCGTTGCATAAGGTGACGCGCAGCGTGACGCTCGACTGGTCGCCGGTGGCGCGCGCACGCGGCATCGATCTCGGCTTCGAACAGGACGCGCGTATCGACGTGATGGGGCAGGGCGATCTGCTCGCGGAGCTGGTCGGCAATCTGATCGACAACGCGATCCGTTATTCCGGCGACGGTGCGGTGATTACCGTGCGAGTTGCGCGCGAAGGGGCGCAGGCATTGCTGCAGGTGATCGACAATGGACCGGGCATTGCCGCGGGCGAACGCGAGGCGGTGTTCGAACGCTTCTATCGCAGCGAGGCGACGCAGGCGGTCGAGGGCAGTGGGCTGGGTTTGTCGATCGTGAGGGAAATCGCGCGCGTGCACGGTGCACTGGTTGCGCTCACCGATGCACACGGCGGCGGCTTAGTCGTCAGCGTGCTGTTTCCGCCGTTGAATACGGCGTGACCCGCGCGCGGCCGGGATCTAGCGGCGAATCGGAAAGCGCCGTGCATAACCGGTGGGCGACGTGCCGCTGCCCCATGTTTCGCCGTCGATCAATACCTGTGAAGCGCTTTCTTCCGGCACGGCCACGTTCATAGCGGCGGCTGCCTCGCGATACAACTGCGTCTGGTTGATCCGCGCGGCGATGTCCGCATAATCCGCGCGCGCGTCGATCATGCCCCAGCGCTCGAACTGCGTGAGAAACCATGCGCCTTCGAACGCCCGCGGATAATTCACCGCGCCGTTGTCGAAGAACCGCACGGGCAGGCCGCCCGGCGCGGAAGCCGCGATCGCGTTGCCGAGGCGCGCAGCAATCAACGTTGCATCGATGCCCACATAGTCTGGCCGCGCAAGCCAGCGCGCGATTTCCTCGCGATGTCCCGCGCCGTCGAGCCAGCGGCACGCTTCGAGCATGGTTTGCACCAGCGCGCGCGCGGCATTCGGATTCGCGCTGACAAAATCGCGCCGGCACGCCAGCACTTTCTCGGGATGATCGGGCCACACGTCGCTCGTATAAGCGATCGTTCTGCCCACGCCCTGCGCTTCGGCCTGCGTATTCCAGGGCTCGCCGACGCACAGGCCGTCGAGTTTGTCTTCGGCGAGCGCCGCGACCATTTGCGGCGGAGGGATCACCACGCTCTCGATATCGCGCAACGGATCCACACCTTGCGACGCCAGCCAGTAGTACAGCCACATGGCGTGCGTGCCGGTCGGGAAGGTCTGCGCGAAGACCGGCTTGCGGCCGAGCGTCGCGAGCGCCTTGGGCAGTGTGCCGTGCTTGGCGAGCGCATCGGCGAGACGGTTCGACAGCGTGATGGCCTGGCCGTTGCGGTTGAGTACCATCAGCACGGCCATATCCGTTTGTGGTCCGCCGAGACCCAACTGCACGCCGTAGACGAGTCCATAAAGGGCGTGCGCCGCGTCCAGATCGCCCGACAGCAGTTTGTCACGCACGGCGGCCCATGACGGCTGACGGCACAACTCCAGCGTCAGGCCGTGCGCGTGGCCGAATTCGAGCAGCTTGGCCGCGACGAGCGGCGCGGCATCCGAGAGCGCCACGAAACCGAGCCGCAAATGGGTCTTCTCGAGCTTTTCCAATGCGGACGACGCGGCGAGTGCGGTGGTGGTAGGAGAGTTCATGGACGGCGCTTCATTTGAGCGAGTCGGCCGACGCGAGAATGGCGCGCGCGACTTCGGCGAGTTTGACGCCCTGGTTCATCGCGCGTTTGCGCAGGTTGGCGTAGGCGGCGTGTTCGGTGATCTTTTGCTGATCCATCAGCAGACGTTTGGCGCGATCGATCAGCTTGCGCTCGGCGAGTTCGTTTTCGACTTGCGCGAGGCGTTCGCGCAATTGCGATTCCTGCGCAAAACGCGCGAGCGCGACTTCGAGAATCGGCGCGAGACGCTCGGTCGCCAGACCCTCGACGAGATAGGCCGTGACGCCCGCGCCGACGGCGTCGCGGATCAACTGCTGGTTGGCGTCGTGGCTGAACATTAGCACCGGGCGCGGCGCGGTGGCGTTCATCACGGCAAGCTGTTCGAGCGTATCGCGCGACGGCGATTCCGTATCGATGATGATGACATCGGGCCGTTCGCTCTGTACCACGCGATGTAATGCTTGCGGCGTGGCGGTGCCCGCCAGCATCTCGTAGCCGAGTCGGGCAAGGGCGTCGCGGAGATCGCCGATGGGCTTATCGGTGTCGGTTACGAGGAGAACACGCAGCATGGAGTGGGGCTTTATCGACGGCTGTGAGGAATAAAGCAACGGCTATGCCAGTCGATCCGTGCCGGCTTGAAACTAACGCAATCACGGACTTGCCGTTTGCGTGGGCCGCCGCCACTGCACCTGCGAGGGGCATGCGAGGTTCATGCACCGAAGCGGCGCATGACGGGCCGCTCAATCCTTCAGCGCCATTGGCCGCAACTGCGAGGCGAGAACAGAAAACTCAGCGCCATCATGGCTACGACGCAGCCGGCCAGCATGGTCCACGCGGCGTCGAAGCCGCCGCTCCAGCCGCGCACGAGGCCGGTGACGACCGGCGCGACGGCCGCTACGATGAAGCCCACGCCTTGGGTGAAGGCGACGAGTTCGCCGGCCACGCGGTGATCGGTTGAATGATCCAGGGCGGTGACGAGTGTCAGCGAGAAAGTCCCGCCCAGTCCTGCGCCTGCTACGGCGACCCACAGCAAGGGCGCGGCATCGGGCCAGGCAATCAAGCCAAGCAGTCCGAACAATTGCGCCGAGAGGCCGAGCATCAGCCACGGCCGGCGATCCCGGAACGACGCTGCGGCGAGCGGCAGCAGCAAGGCTGCCGTGGCCTGAAACACCGTCATGCCGGCCAGCAGCGAACCGCTCGCCGCCACGCTCGCGCCGCGCTGCTGGTAGAACGCCGGCAACCACGCGACAAGACTCGTATAGCCGCCGTTGACGATGCCGAAGTAAAGCCCGAGCGTCCACGCGCGGCGCGTGCGCCATAGGGAAAGAGTGGAGGCATGCGCCGGTGCAGGCTTTGCCGCGGCGCCGGTCCCGCAAGAGCGCCGCTGCAATGCCAACCAGCAGACCAGTGCGGCACAAGCCGGAATCGTCCATACCGCGAGCCCCGCTTGCCATGACTGCATCGCGTGGCTTACCCACGGGCTCAAACTGGCGCCCAGCCCGCCACCACCCATGATGGACGCGGAGAATACACCCATTGCGAGTGGCACGCGTGCATGGAAACGCTGCTTCATCACGGCGGGCAGCAATGCCTGGATCGCGGCGACGCCCGCGCCTGCCAGCAATGCCGTAGCCCATAGCGCCGCACCGCTCGATGCCGTCCACCGTGCCGCGCAGGCGAGCGCGATAGCCAGCAGGCCGAGCGCGACGCCGCGTGTCTCGCCGATTGTCCGCGCCAACGCGCCCGCACCGAATGCGCCGATGCCCATCGCGACGACCGGCAGACTGGTCAGCAACGACACGCCGTAGAAACTGAGGCCGGTTGCGTCGCGGATCGTCGTCATCAACGGGCTAATCGAGGTCAGCAGCGGGCGCAGGTTGATGCCGATCGCGATGATAGCGCCCAGCCACACGACGTCTTGCCACTTTAGCGCCACAGCGGCGTGGCGAGCGGAAGTGCGGGTCGGACTGGCGGTGGAGTGTGAATTCACAATGATCCTGGTCGCGAGAGGAAGGGGCGGTGAGTTGTAGGCGAACGCTGCTATGGAACGGGAGCGTGGCGACGGCATGGAAGGCGCGCGGTGTTTTGTATGGTCAACCATAATAACAAAAAATGGTTAACCATATCGGTAATGCCCGGTATAGCTCAGTGCCTGCAGAGAAAGACGTTCGTTCCTCCGGCAGACAGTTCAGCGAAAATCAACAAGAAAGCAAAATGTAATTTTAAAAAAGCCCTGCAAATGTGTCAGATTGACGAAAATTTGAATAAATGCAAACGGTAACGATTCGTATTACCATGCGCACTTTAAAAAACAACAGGCCGACACCCGGTGCCTCACCTTGATGGGTGAGAGGAGCGGTGTCCGCCTGATCGGGGGGTATATGTTTCGCCGCAGGAACGCGAGCAAGGTCGCTTTGCTCGACACAAGAAGTTTGCTGGTTAGCGCGCTGCTGGCCGCAGGGATCATCGGTGGCTCGCCAGCTTTTGCCGAGACCGCGGAAACGGGCGATACCGCCACCGACGCCTCCGCGGCATCCGATCCGCAGCAGCTCGCCCCGGTCCGCGTGACAGGCACGAAGGCGCAGGGCTTTGCTCCCACGACCGTGGAGACCGGCCCTTATCGCGGACTCGACGCACTCGATGTGCCGGCAACGGTGAACGTCGTCACGCGAGGCGTGATGGATGCGCAGGGCGACACCGGGCTTTACGACGCGCTGCGCAACGTTGCCGGTGTGACGCGTCAGCAGTTGAGCGGCCTCGCGTACGACAACATCTCGATCCGCGGCATTCCGCTCGATAACCGCTCGAGCTTCTACTTCAACGGCGTGCTTCCGATCGACAACAACATCTGGATGCCGATGGAGGACAAGGAGCGCGTCGAAGTATTGAAGGGTGCATCCGCGCTGTACTACGGCTTCACGGTTCCCGCCGGCATCGTCAACATGGTGACCAAACGGGCGGGCCCCGACCCCGTGACCAGCATTTCGCTTCTCGGCGATTCGCATGGATCGTATGGCGCTCACGCCGACATTGCGCGACGCTTCGGCCCGGACGACCAGTTCGGCATTCGCGTGAACGCAATGGACGAACACGTCGAGACGCCCATCGACGGTGACCACGGCTATCGCAAGTTCATCAGCGCGGCGTTCGACTGGCGCGTGAACAGCAAGCTCAAGTTCCAGTACGACTTCGAACATATCGAAACGAGCATCGTCGAGCAGGCGGGTATTGTTCCGCTGGCGCCGAAAAACGGCGTCATTTCGCTTCCGGCCCTGCCTGATCCGACAAAGCTCCTCGTCAGCGGCAGTCAGCCCACACTCGCGAGTGCCAATACGCAGCTGCTCCGCGCCGACTACGCGTTCTCCGATCACTGGAGCGCGACGTTTTCTCTCGGCCAGTCGATCACACGTCGCGACCGTTGGGCATGGGTCTTCCAGAAGTACAACGTCGCCACGGGGGCCGGCACTTTGCAGGCGAGCCAGCAGAATGGCCAGATGTACGAGAACAAGAATGTTCGGCTGGACGTCAACGGCGACTTCAAAACAGGATCGATCGGCCACACCCTGACAGTCGGCGTCACGCAGAACTGGCTGTTCCAGCCGGACTTCACGACGAATTTCTTCACGGCAAGCCAGAACCTCTACGATCCCGTTCCCGTAACGAAGCTCACGCCGAGCGGGACACCCAAGCAGTTTTTCGCGCAACATATCCGCAATAGCGGAGTGTACGCATTCGATCAGATCGACCTCACGTCGCGACTCCAGGTGGTGGCCGGCGTGCGTCGCTCGGAATACATCACGTCGCAGGCCGGTACGCCGAACTCGGACATCAGCCGGACTTCCCCTTCGGGCAGTGTGAGCTTCCGCCTGACGCCGAATACGAGCGTCTACGCGAGCTATGTCGAGGCGCTGGAATCGGCCGGCAGTGCGCCCGCCACGGCGAACAACGCCAACCAGATACTGCCGGCGGTCGTCAGCCGGCAGGAAGAGGTGGGCGTGCGCACGCGTCTTCCTGGCAATACGCTCGTGTCTCTCGCGTTGTTCAATCTTCGGCAGCCCTCGGCGGAGGTCAACAGCGACAACGTCTATGTGATGGACGGTAACGCCCGCTATCGCGGTGTCGAGTTTTCTGTCCAGGGTGATGTGACACGGGACGTTTCATTGACTGCGTCCGCAGTGTATCTCGACGCCAAACAGGTCGATTCGTCCGACCCTACGCTGCTCGGCAAGACGCCAGAGAACACGCCGCACGTGACCGCCAGTCTCTTTGCCGAATACCGCGTTCCCGTGCTGGCCGGGCTGTCGGTCAACGCCGGTGTGTATTACATCGGTCCGCGACCGGTCAACAGTGCGGATCAGGCGAGCATTGGCGGCTACACGCTGTTGACGGCAGGCGCGCGCTATTCCACGCGCGTCTACGGCAAGCGTATCTCATTCCAGGCCAATCTCGAGAACGCCACGAACAAGCGGTACTGGAGCGCGGCCGGATCCAACCAGCTCGGTGTGGGACTCGGACGCACACTCGAATTGACGTCCACGCTCGATTTCTAGACTCCACCCATACAACGGCAACCCGACCATGAATAATCAGTTAACCGAAACAAACGAGGCACGCGCCTCAGCTACTGAGCCGCGCTCGCAACGCGGCAAGTCAGCGGGCCGTCGCGGTATCTTTCTCAAATGGTTGCGGCGGATTCACGGTTGGATAGGGCTGTGGGGTGCCGTTCTGGGCTTGCTCTTCGGCGTGACGGGTTTTCTGCAGAATCATCGCGCGACCATGAAGATTCGCGTTGGCGACGCGCCTGTCGTGTCGAAGATACACTTGCAGGTGCCCGATCCGGCTCCCCAGTCTCCTCGTGAGATGGCGAACTGGCTGCGCTCGGAACTCAAACTGGACCGTCCCGCGGAACGGGCGAATCGCGAACCCGCGCACGCCGTAACCTGGGGAGACCGGTCCGTGATGCAACCCGAGCGTTGGCAGATCCGGTTCATCGCGCCGAGCTACCTGCTCAGCGCCGAATACTGGAAGGGCGGCAACACAATCGACGTGGAACGCCGCGATCAAGGCATCATCAACACGCTGGAAGGTCTGCACCGGGCGGAAGGCGCGCGAGCAGGCTGGATACTGCTGGCGGATTCGATGGCGGGAAGCCTCGTGCTGCTTTCGCTCACGGGCGTGGTGCTCTGGACCGGGCTCAATCGTCGACGGACAAGCGGCGCGGCAATCTTTCTTATTGCGTTGGGTGCGGGCGTCGTGCTCGCCTTGCAATCGCTTTGAGCAGGATAGGCGACCGCACTGGGTCGGGCGGGCGGCTTGTCGTGGAATGCTCTGCGCCGCCTTCTCCGTCGGTTTTCGACACGCTCGATCACGCGGGAGATGTCGCCGCTCGCGATCGGTCCGTATTACCAGCGTCATTTGCCGAAGACGCCGGTGCCTTAGCCGTATATGTCGACCGGCCGATCGACGTGCCGCTTCTCGACCATCGTTATCGAATCGCAGCCAGAAACCGCGCGCGCAGGGGCTTGAGCACGAGCAGCGCGAGTACGGCGGTAAGGATGTCGCACGCGATCGCTGCGCCGAACACCGGCGTCCAGCTGCCCGCGCGTTGATGCATGAGCGCGGCGAGCGGCCCGCCGAAGATCGACCCGATTCCTTGCGAGATATACAGCCAGCCGTAGTTCTCGGTGGCGTGGCGGGTGCCGAAAGTGTCGGTCAGTGTCGACGGAAACAGCGAGAAAATCTCGCCCCAGCCGAAGAACACGACGCCCGAGAGCAGCACGAACAGCACGGCGTTGTCGCGCGTGAGCAGCCATAGCGCCATCGCCACGCCTTCGAGCGCGAACGCGATGCACATCGTATTCTCGCGGCCGAACCGGTCCGACACCCAGCCGAACAGCGGACGCGTGACGCCGTTCGTGAAGCGGTCGATGGTCAGTGCGAGGGGCAGCGCCGCCATGCCGAACACGAGTATTTTCGTCACCCCGAAGTCGGCGGCGAAAGTCGCCATCTGCGAGGTCACCATGAGACCCGAGGTGGACATCATCGTCATCATCGCGAACATCAGCCAGAAGATCGGCGTCTTCAGAATCTGCGACGGGCGCAGGTTCGGCACGTGCGCGCGGCTCGATTCGCTCGACGCGGGCGCAACATTGCCCGGCGTGCGCAATCCTTGCGACGCGATGAAACCAACCACCGCAAAGGCGATGCCGAATATCCACAATGTGCCGTCGATGCCGCGCGTTGCGAGAGAAATCGAAATGGGGAACGTGGTCACGATCGCGCCCATGCCGTAGCCCGCCGCCACCGCGCCTGCCGCGAAGCCGCGCCGGTCGGGGAACCAGCGCACCATCAGACCGACCACGCCGACATAGACGATGCCCGTTCCCAGTCCGCCGACGAGGCCGTAGGTGAGATAGAGCATCGACGCGCTCGTCGCCATCGACGCAAGCACCCAGCTCAGGCCCGACATCACCGTTCCGAGCGAGATCAGCAGACGCGGACCGAAGCGGTCGATCAGCTTGCCCTGAAACGGCGAGAAGAACGTCTGCAGGATGATGAGCAGCGAGAACGTTATCTGCAATTCCGGCAGCGCAACGCCGAGCTTCGCCGCTAGCGGCCTGGTCAGGAGTGTCCACACGTATTGCGGGCTGGAGATCGCCATCATGCAGACGAGGCCGAGCACGAGCTGCAGCCAGCGGTTGTGCGCCGCGACGCTCGGGGCGCCTACGGTGGTCTCGTCGTGCAGCGTCTGTGTGCGTGTGTTCATGATCGGTCTCTCGAGTTTGAAAGGGGAACGCGTCACCAGCCCGCCGCTCCGCCGTCGCTGCGCGGGTCGCATCCGGCTTCGAGCAGGCCGTCGGCATGGCGGACGATCGCGCCGGCGTGACCCATCGCTTCGTCGTAGGCAGCGAGCACTTCGACGTCGTGGCCGAGCGCGCGCAATGCATCGATGGTCTGCGCGGAAAAGCGCGCTTCGAGCTTCAGCGAATCGGTCGACTGGCCCCAGGTGCGGCCGAGCAGCCAGCGCGGCGCGTCGATCGCGGCCTGCGGATTCCAGCCGAAGCGCGCGATGCGCGAGAACACCGCGCTCTGCGATTGCGGCTGACCGTCGCCGCCCATGTTTCCGTAGACCATCGTGCGGCCGTCGGCGAACTGGGCGAGCGCCGGGTTGAGCGTGTGGAACGGACGACGGCCCGGCATCAGCGGATTCGTCGCGGACGGATTCAGCGCGAAGCTGCATCCACGGTTCTGCCAGTTGACGCCCGATTCGCGCAGCACGATCCCGCTGCCGAACTCGTGATAGATGCTCTGAATGAAGCTGACCGCGACGCCATCCTTATCGATGACGCCCATCCACACGGTGTCGCCGGGGCCGCGTCCGTTGCCCCACGGCGCGGCTTGCGTCATCGAGATGCGTTGCGCCATTGCGTCGAGCGCCGCAGGTTCGAGCGTCGCTTGAGGATCGATGAGCATGTAGTCGGGATCGGTCACGTGCTCGTCGCGGATTCTGAACGCGAGCTTGGTCGACTCGACGCACGCATGCACGAACGCGGCGCCGAGCGGGTCCATGTCGCCGGTAAGCACACGGTCGAGTACGCCGAGAATCAGCAGCGATACCAGGCCCTGCGTCGGCGGCGGCATGTTGTAGACGGTGCCGAGCGAATGTTCGAGCGCGAGCGGCATGCGTTGGCGTGCACGATGACGTTCCAGGTCATCGAGCGTGAGCAGTGTTTCGAGCGACGCGAGATCGCTTGCGATACTGCGTGCGAGATCACCGCGATAGAAGTCGTCGAAGCCCGCGTCGGCGAGGCGTTGCAGCGTCGCGGCGAGGCGCGCGTTGACCAAGCGTTCGCCGGTTTGCGGCGAACGCTCGCCGGGAATGAATGTTTCCGCGAAACCCGGCACGTGCTCCAGCTCGCCGCGTTTTGCAGCGATGCATGCGGACTGGCTGCGCGTCACCGGAATGCCGTGCTTCGCGTAGTGAATGGCGTCTTCGAGTAGACGCGATACGGGTATGCGTCCACCGAGCGCGTCGTTGGAAAAGCGTCGCGCGAATTCCCAACCGGAGACGGTTCCCGCGACCGTGTTCGCCGCGAGCGGTCCGCGCGGCGGAATCGCGTCGTAGCCACGCGCGCGATAGGCGTCGATGCTCGCGCGCTGAGCCGCCGCGCCGCATGCCTCGATGCCGACCGGTGCATGGCCGGGCCGCGAGATCAGCCAGAAGCCGTCGCCGCCGATGCTGTTCATGTGCGGATAAACCACCGCGATGGTCGCGGCGGCGGCGATCATCGCCTCGACTGCGTTGCCGCCTTCGCGCAGCACGGCGAGCGCGCTTTGCGACGCGAGCGAATGAGGCGCCACGGCCATGCCGCGCGTCCCGCGTGAAGGGTTCAGCGGGTTGGCTACGGCGGAGAATTCAGATGGCATCGAACGGGTTCCAGGAATACGTGGAGGCGTTCAATGCGATATTCGTGCCAGTGTCCTTACGCCCGTTTCAAGCCGACCTCCGTGTCATACGGTGGTGCAATGCGTTCGATCTGGTGCGCCTGAAACCATCGATGGTGCACCATCTAAATTGGTTAGGCATCCGCAGCGAGGCGCCGATCTCAGGTTACATCGACCGAACTTTCGTCCTGCGCGAGCAACTGGCTGTCCGGCAGACGGAAGGGCACGAGGTTATCCGAGTTGTTCGCCTCGACGAGGCGGATCATTTGCAGCATGAACACATCGCGCTCGACGGGCGATAGATGCTCGATGGTGCGATCGTGCGCGCGCTGCACGGCCTGCGCCATTTTCTTCACGAGGCGCTTTCCTGCCGGCGTGAGCTTGACGAGCCTCAGTCGCTTGTCGTGCTCGGCCTGCGTACGGCTCACGAGACCGCGCGCTGTCAGGCGCGGAATCACTTCCGCGACGCTGGATCGCTCCAGCCCGACTTCGATCGCGAGTGTGTTCTGGTCCATCTCGCCCAACGAATCGAGCGCGGTGAGCAGGCTGTACTGCACGGGTGTGATGTTGAACTCGCTCGTTTCCTGCGCGAACAGAAAGGTGTGGATCTGATGCATGCGGCGAATGAGAAAACCCGGCCGCGAAAACAGAGGCGAGCGTGCCTGCCGTTCGGCGAGCTCTGCGCGGATACTTTGAATGTCGATATGTTCGGTAGTGGTGGTTCGCATATGAACGATCTCGGGTCAGAAAATAAACGAGCATGGGCGCGTGCGCGCATAACAATCGCGGCGCACTTTCTCTGCACCATTCTAGGCCGAATCGATGACCCGTCGCAAATTAAGAGGTACACCAACAAATCACCATAACAAGGCATGATGGGTGTTCGAGGTGCGCGGCCTGGCGCCCGCTCTCCGAATTGGTGCGCATGCCTTTCTGGATTTGCGTGGTACGGCACGCATCGAGACGAAATCGAATTTGTAAATGGTTGTTCTAAAAAGAAAATTATCTATTTGACCGGCTCGCCAAAAAACCGGCACACAATTTGCGGTACACCACGCATCTCCAACCGGACATTTATCGTACCGTATATGTCACAAGTTCTGCTCAAAGGGGGCCGCGTGATCGACCCCGCCCAGAAAATCGACGCAGCCCTCGACGTTCTCGTGGACAACGGCGTCATCGCCGCGATCGGCGCCGATCTCGCGAGCCTGGCGCCGCACGCCGAACAGATCGATTGCAGCGGCAAGCTGGTGCTGCCAGGCCTCATCGATACACATGGCCATGTGTATCAGTACGTCACCGGACGCTTTGGCCTGAACGCGGACCAGTGCGGCGTGCAGTCCGGCGTGACGACCATTGTCGATCAGGGCGGTCCAAGCTGCATCACGATTCCCGGGTTCCGGCACTACGTGGTGGAGCGCTCGGCCACGCGCGTGCTTGCTTATATCTCCGCTTATCTCGTCGGCGGTCTGGAAGGCCATTATTACCCGGACCTGTATCGTCCAGATTGCCTCGACGCCGACGCGACCATCAAGTCGATCCGCGCGAATCCCGATCTCGTGAAGGGCATCAAGGCGCATGCGGAAATCGGCGGCTTTGCGCGCTGGGGTCTCGACGTGATGAAGATCGCTGCGAAGATCGGCCGTGCGGCGGAATTGCCTTTGTATATCCACTTCGGCCAGTTGTGGCCAAAGCCCGAAAGCGGCGGCCTGCCTGTGCAAGCCGATTCGATCTTCAATCAGGTCGTGGAGACGCTCAAGCCCGGCGATATTCTCGCGCATCCGTTCAGCCGCCATCCGGGCGGTTTCGTCGAGGAGAACGGGAAACTGCATCCGCTGGTGCATGAAGCGGTTGCGCACGGTCTGAAGATCGACGTCGGTCACGGCTCGCACTTCAGCTTCAAAACGGCGCGCGTCGTGCTCGAAGAGGGCGTCGTGCCCGACACGCTCGGCGCCGACATGCACGGCTACAACACGCACGTTCCGGCACCCGCCGGCACGCCCGATAGCCATCCCGACGAGGAACATTCATTCCTCGGCCGCACCCAGTTCAGTCTCGTCAGCGCGATGACGAGCATGCTCGCGCTCGGCCTGCCGCTGAATCACGTCGTCGCGATGGCGACCTGTCATGCCGCGCAGATGGTCGGCATGGAGGACACCATCGGCACATTGCAGGTGGGACGCGGCGCCGACATCAGCGTGCTCGACGACCGGCGCGGCCGCTGGGTGCTGGAGGACAACGAAGGCACGCAAGTCATCACCGACCGCATGCTGTCGCCCCTGTTCTGCTTGCGAGACGGCGTGCGTCACGACGCCGTCTCGCCGACGCTGCCGCTCGCGCGCGCCGCGTGAATGACGCGAGGCCCAACACGATGATCAAACGTCCGCAGAAACGCAGCGACGTCAACAGGCCGCAAGGCATCGGCGCCTCGCTGGCGCGCAAGGAAGACGAGCGCTTCATGCACGGACGCGGCGAATACGTGCCCAACATCCGCATGGTCGGTATGGTCGATGTGGCGTTCGTGCGCAGCCCGATCGCGCATGGGCATATCGTCGGCATCGAGAAGCCGCAAGCGTTCGCAAACGCGATCTATACGCTCGCCGATCTCGAAGGCGTGCGGCCCATCGTCGCGAATTCGGGTCTGCCTGGCTTCAAGAGTTCGCAGCAGCCCGTGCTCGCGAGCGGCAAGGTGCGTCAGGTCGGCGAGCCGATCGCGATGTGCGTGGCCGCGACGCGCGCCGAAGCGGAAGACATCGCCGCGCAGGTGTTCGTCGATTTCGAGGAACTGCCCGCGGTGGTCGACATGCTCGATGCGCGCGGCAAAGGCTCCCCGCTGGTGCATGAACACTGGGGCGACAACGTCTTCCTGGAAACGTTCGTCGACGCGAAACCCGAGGTCGACCTCGAAGCGATTCGCCGCGATGCGCCGATCCGCGTGCATCGCAAGCTGCGCACCGCGCGTCAGAGCATGGCGCCGATGGAAGGGCGCGGCGTGGTCGCGCACTGGGATCGCAGGCTCTCGCAACTGATCGTGCACACGTCCGCGCAGATGCCGCACATTACGCGCACGGGTCTCGCGGAGTGTCTGGGCCTCGACGAAGGCCAGGTGCGCGTGATCGCGCCGGACGTCGGCGGCGGCTTCGGCTACAAGGGCATCCTGCTGCCCGAGGAAGTGTGCTGCGGCTGGCTCGCTATGCAACTGGAAAGGCCCGTGCGCTGGATCGAGGATCGGCGCGAGCAACTGACGGCGAACGCCAACTGCCGGGAACACGATTACGACATTACCGGCTACGCGGATCGCGACGGCCGCCTGCTGGCGATCGATTGCGAGGCGCATGTGGATTCGGGCGCGTATTCGTCGTATCCGTTCTCCGCCTGTCTGGAGGCCGCGCAGGTCGGCAGCATTCTGCCGGGGCCGTACAAGATGGAGCGGTTTCGTTGCCGCACGTGGTCGGTCGCGACCAACAAGCCGCCGATCCTGCCGTATCGCGGCGTTGCGCGAACGGGCGTGTGCTATGCGATCGAAACCATCATGGACGCGATCGCGGTGGAAGCGGGCATCGAGCCATACGAAGTGCGCTTGCGCAGTCTCGTGGGGCCGCACGAAATGCCCTACGACAACATTACGAACAAGCACTTCGACAGCGGCGACTATCCCGAAGCGGTGCGCCGCGCAATGGCCGCGATCGATCTTCCCGCGGTGCGCGCGCGCCAGCGTCGCGGCGAGCCGGACGGACGGCGTGTCGGCTTCGGCATGTCGATTTTTTGCGAGCAGGGCGCGCACGGCACGTCGGTGTATCACGGCTGGGGCATTCCGATGGTGCCGGGCCATGAGCCCGCCGTGATTCGCCTCACGCCCGACGGCGTGCTCGAAGTACGTGCGGGCGTGCATTCGCACGGCCAGAGTATGGAGACGACGCTCGCGCAGATCGCGCACGAAGTGCTGGGCATCGATACGGACCGCGTGCGCATCGTGCTCGGCGATACGGGCATCACGCCGTATTCCACCGGCACGTGGGGCTCGCGTTCCATCGTGATGGCGGGCGGCGCGGTGGGCCGCGCGTCGAAAGAGCTGAAAGAGCGCCTGATGAAGATCGGCGCGCATCTGCTCGACGAGCCGTTGAACGAGGTGCGCTGGGAAAACGGCGCGGTCGTCGGCAAGGACGCGCGCCGCACGCTGAAGGAAATCGCGCGCACGTGGTATCTCGCGCCGCAACTGTTGCCGCACGATGTCGATCCGCGCGGGCTCGAAGTGTCGACGTCGTATCAGGCGAAACGCGATTCGGGCACCTTCAGCTACGCGTGTCACGCAGTGGTCGTCGCGGTCGATCCCGCGCTCGGTCAGACCGAGATTCTCGACTACGCGATCGTCGAGGACGGCGGCGTGCTGATCAATCCGATGGTTGTCGACGGTCAGGTGTATGGCGGCGCGGCGCAGGGCATCGGCACGGCGCTCTACGAGGCGATGCCGTATAGCGAGGACGGTCAGCCGCTCGCCTCGACGCTCGCGGACTACATTCTGCCCGGCGCGACCGAGGTGCCGGCAATCCGCATCGACCACATGGAAACGCCCGCGCCTTATACGGAGTTCGGGCAGAAGGGGATCGGCGAAAGCGGCGCGATCGGACCGCCCGCTGCGATCGCCAATGCCGTGAACGACGCGCTGCGTGGACTCGGCGTGCGCATCGATCAGTTGCCGATCACGCCGCGCCTGATTGTCGAAGCGCTCGCGAAGCAGCGTGAAACGCAAGCGAGCGCGCTCAAAGGAATGACCGCATGAAGGCCGCCACCTACGACTACGCAAAGCCGCTCGCCTGTGACGAAGCGATCGCGCTCGTCACGCCCAACGAGGGCATGGCCAAGTTCGTGTCCGGCAGCCAGTCGCTCGGGCCGATGATGAACCTGCGTCTCGCGCAGCCGGAGATGCTCGTGGATCTGCGCGGCATCGCGGCATTGCGCGCATGCGGGATCGAAGGCGATGTCGTCACGCTCGGCGCGTGCATCACGCACGCGGAAATCGAGGACGGCAAGATCGAAACCGGCACGCGCGGACTGATGCCATACGTCGCGCGCGGCATCGCGTATCGCGCGGTGCGCAATCGCGGCACGCTCGGCGGCAGTCTCGCGCATGCCGATCCCGCCGCCGACTGGATCAACACGATGCGCGCGCTCGATGCGGAGTTTCTTGTGGCGGGTGCGAACGGCGCGCGCGTCGTCGCCAGTCGCGATTGGATGTCGGGGGCGTTCACGACGTCGCTCGAACCCGACGAGATTCTCACCGGCGTGCGCTTCAAGCGTCTTTCGGCCAATGCGCGCTGGAGCTACTACAAGTTCAATCGCAAGCCGGGCGAGTTCGCGGAAGCGATCGCCGTGTTCGTCGACGACACGGCGCGAGGCGCGTGCCGCGCCGTGATCGGCGCAGTCGACGGGCCGCCGTATGCGATCGACGACGCCCGCGCGCTCATCGACGACGCCGATCCGGACACGCACGCCTACGACGCGCATCTCGAAGCAGCGGGCGTCGAAGCGGGGACTTACGAACATCAGGTGCATCGCGTCGCGCTCGTGCGCGCGGCGGCGATCATTCGCAATCAGGGCGGGAACGCATCATGAGCGACACATTCATCAAGACGATCGAATTGATCGTCAATCAATCGAAGGTCGTGGATCGCGTGGAGCCGCGCACGAGTCTCGCGGATTTTCTGCGCGAACAACGCATGCTGTGCGGGACCAACATTGGCTGCGAGCAGGGCGTGTGCGGCGCGTGCACGATCGACGTGGACGGCGTGCCGACGCGCTCGTGCATCACGTCCGCAATCAGTTGCGCGGGCAGCACGGTGCGCTCCATCGAAGGCTTCGACGACGACGCCACCATGAACGAGCTGCGCGCGGCCTTCACGGCGGAACACGCGCTGCAATGCGGCTACTGTACGCCGGGCATGCTGATGACGGCGCGCGACATCGTCACCCGCTTGCCCGATGCCGACGACGCGCGCGTGCGTCTCGAACTGTCCGGCAATCTGTGCCGTTGCACGGGCTATGTGGGCCTCGTGCGCGCGATTCGACGCGTGCTCGATGCGCGACGCGCCCGTGCAACGGCGCCGCTCGCATCGGTTGCGGTGACGGCCTGAACCATCGAATACGGACCTATACGCAATGGAAATCGAACAAAGTTTCGCCGTGCCGTATCCGCGCGACGCCGTGTGGGCGCGCTTTCACGATACGCCGGAGGTTGTCGCGTGCCTGCCGGGCGCGTCGCTCACGGCGCCGGTCGAGAACGGCCTGCTCAAGCTCGCCATGACGGTCAAGCTCGGGCCGATCGTCGCGTCCTTCGCGGGCGACGGCGAGATGAAGCTCGACGATGAGCAGTATCGCGGCAGCATTGCGGGGACCGGTGTGGATCGCAAGAGTTCGTCGCGCGTGAAGGGCGTGGCATCGTTTTCGCTCGAAGCGGTGACGGCGAGCGAGACGCGCGTCGACGTGAAGGTGGATTACACGATTGGCGGCAGCCTCGCGCAATTCTCGCGCGGCGGCATCGTCAAGGAACTGGCGACGCGCATGACGGAAGCGTTCGCGGGGAATCTGCGGGCGAAGCTCGATGAAGCGTGGCCGGTGAGCGTCGCCGATACGGAACCGGCCGGGGCCGAGCCGACGCTTGAGCCTGCTGTCGCGACGCCGCCTGTCGTCGAAGTTGCGGCGGAATCCTTCGTGAGTAAGCAGCCTGTCGTCGAACCAGTGCCGACGCTCACGCCGCAGCCGCGCGTCGAACCGCGACCCGCGCTGCGTCCTCAACCGAAGAACGCACCGCTCGACGTGGGCAATCTGGTCTGGAAGATGCTGTGGTCGCGCTTGCGCGGCGTCTTCAGCTTCGGGAGCCGTTGAGCCATGCGCACGGATGCCAATGCGCGTGCGCTGAGCCGGATGCACGCGGTGCGTCCGCGATGGAGCGGCGTCGTCGCGGCGCGCGAAGCAGTGAAGCTGCCCGAATTCACGCTGCTTCATGCAGGACCGCCGTTCGACGATGCACGCGAGCCATCGGCGCCGGTGCTCTCGTCAGCGGTCTTGTGCTGCCTGTACGAAGGCTGGGCGAAAGATGAAGCGCACGCCGAACGTTTGATCGCGCAAGGCGAAGTGCGGCTCGAAAGCGCGCAATCGTACGGCGTGGTGACGCCGCTCGCCGCGGTGATCTCGCCGCGCACGATGCTGGTTGAAGTATCGGATGCGAGCGATCAAACGTCGCGCGCATGGTCGCTGCTCGGCAGCGGCGCGGGTCCGCAGATCCGCTTTGGCGGCCGCGATGGGCGCATCATCGAACGATTGAAGTGGCGTGACGAAGTGCTCGCGCCTGCTTTGAGCGGCGCGCTGGCGCAAGGCCCGATCGGACTCTTTCCACTGGCGCAAGCCGGCATCGAAGGCGGCGACGATTTGCATGCGCGCACGACGAGCGCAACCGCCGTGTTGCGCTCGTTGCTCGCGCCGCGAGTCGATCAGGCGGATATCGACGGGATGCTCGCGCAAACGCCGCTGTTCTTTCTTACGCTGTGGATGGCCGCTTGCAAGCTGATGCTTTCGGCGGCATCGGCATCGGCATCGGCATCGGCATCGACGCTCGTGGTGGCGTTGGCGGGCAACGGCGAGCGCGTGGGCATCCGGCTTGCAGGTTCGCCTTCGCATTGGTTCACCGCTGAAGCAGACGCGCCACAAGGTCCGCGCCTCGATCCGCAACAGCATGCCATCGCAGCGCGGCTCACCGGCGACAGCGGTGTGATCGATGCGGCTGGCTTCGGCGCACAAGCGCTCGCATTCGCAGCGGAACCCGCGCAAGCCTTCGAAGCATATCTGCCCGCTGGCTGGCGCGAAAAGCAGCCGCGCATCCACACGGAACCGCATCCCTCATTTCAACGCTTGCCCGGTGTGCTCGATGCCGCGCGCGTCGTCGAGGAAGGCATTGCGCCGCTCGCCGCCATCGCGATGATCGGCGCCGACGGACGCACGGGCTTGCTCGGGCGCGGCCTTTACACTGCGCCGCGCGAACTGTTCGAGCGCGCGGTGAAGAATTTACCGGCCGACCCATCATGACTTCCGAAACGATCAACGATCCGGCGACGCTCGCTGCCGTCGAGGCCGGCTTCGACGAATACGAGCAGGCGCTCACGACCAACGACGTGCCCGTGCTCGACACGCTCTTCTGGAATAGCCCGCACACGCTGCGCTACGGCGCGACGGAAAATCTGCAAGGCTACGACGCGATCCGCGAGTTTCGCGCAATGCGTCCGGGCAAGGGCCTGATGCGCACGGTCATCGACCGCTCGGTGACGACGTTCGGCACGGACTTCGCCGTCGCCAACATCACATTCTCGCGCAAGGGTGAGGCGCGCGTCGGGCGTCAGTCGCAGACATGGGTGCGCCTCGACGGTCAATGGCGAGTCGTGGCCGCGCATGTGAGCTGGATGGACCCGTCATGACGAGAAACGGGTTGCTTCAACCGGGCCTGCACGGAGCATTCGTCGCCGATGGATTCGATGCGCTGCCCGCCGCCGCGTTGCCGCCGCGCACGGGCACAAAGCTCGTGGGCCGCAGCCTCGCCGTGAAGGATGTGTTCGATATCGCAGGGCTTCGCACAGGCAGCGGGAACCTCGCCTGGCGCGCCGCGCAGCCGGTTGCCGCGCGCACCGCGCTGGTGGTTCGGGCGTTGCTCGAAGAAGGCGTGCAATGGATCGGCAAGACGCTCACCGATGAACTGACCTACAGCCTCGCAGGCGTGAACGCGCATTACGGCACGCCCGTGAATCCCGCGGACGCGGCGCGCATTCCCGGAGGCTCGTCTTCTGGCTCGGCGGTGGCGGTCGCGGCGCAACACGCGGATATCGCGATGGGTACCGATTGCGGCGGCTCCGTGCGTTTGCCCGCGAGCTACTGCGGCATCTGGGGCATGCGCGCGACGCACGGCCGCATTGCGGGGGACGGCTGTCTCACGCTGGCGCACAGCTTCGATACGGTGGGCTGGTTTGCGCGCGATGCGCGCACGCTCGCAGACGTGTTCGAAGTTCTGGCGCGCAGTATCGTTACCTGGGATGGCGAACCGTTCACGCTGCACGTTCCGCGCAACCTGCTCGCGTGCGCTGATGCGGAAGTCGCGACGCGTTTCGAAGCATCGCTGCAAGCGCTCGGCGACAACGTGTCGTTCGTTTCGCCGGATGCGTCGCTCGCGCAATGGGCGCAAGCGTTTCGCGTGCTTCAGGCGGCGGAAATCGCGCAACGTTACGGACACTGGGCACGCGAGCATGCATCGAGCTTCGGCGCCGATGTGGGCGCGCGCTTCGCGGCGAGCCTGACCGTCACGCGCGAGCAGATCGCCGATGCGCAGCGCGTGCGGGTCGAAGCGAACCGCGCGATGGCCGAAGCGCTCGCGCCGGGTACCTACTGGCTCGTGCCGACGGTGCCCGGCGTCGCGCCGCGCGCCGATGCTTCGGCGCAAGCGGTCGATCACACGCGCGCCCGTTCGCAGCAGATGTTGTGTGTCGCGGGCCTCGCGGGTCTGCCGCAGGTGAGCATGCCGTGGACGACGTTCGACGGCGCGCCCGTCGGCATGTCGGTGATCGGCGGGCGCGGCACCGACGAAGGCGTGTTGCGCGTCGCGCGCATAGTGCATGAAGCGACGCGCAAGTCGCTTCGATGACGCTTTCGACGCGGCCTCATCAGGCGAATTGTTAGGAAACCACTCTCCGATCGAACCACTCCGAAGGAACGTTCATGACGAAGCACTTGACCGAAGACCAGGTAGCGCATTTCAAACAGCACGGCTACGTCTACCCGATGCGCGCGATCGACGCGGAGCAGGCGGCGGAGTATCGCCGCGTCATCGAGCACTATGAGGCGACCTCCGGCGAGGACGTCAACAGGACGCTGAAAATAAAGGGTCATCTCGCGTTGCCCGCGATCGTCGACCTTGGGCGCCATCCGGCCATTCTCGATGCGGTCGAGGATCTGATCGGACCGGACATCATGCTGTTCGGCGCGTCGATCTTCGCGAAGAACGGGCGCGATCCGCGCTATGTGTCGTGGCATCAGGACTCGACGTACTTCGGCCTCACGCCGCACGAGGAGGTGACCGTTTGGGTCGCGCTTACTCCCGCGAATTCGGTGAACGGCGTGCTGCGCGTGCTGCCCGGCTCGCACAGCGGCCCGGATCTCAAGCACGTGGAAACGTATGCGGCGGACAACATGCTCGCGAAGGGGCAGACGCTCGTGGGCATCGATGAGAACCTCGCGGTGGAAATGCCGCTGCAGCCCGGCGAATTCTCGATGCATCACGAACGCACCGCGCACAGTTCGCTGCCGAACCGTTCGGACGACCGGCGCATCGGCTTCGCGTTCTTCTATGTGCCGGCGCACGTCAAGTCGACCACGGGCCGCCGCCGCGCGACGCTGGTGCGCGGCGTCGACCGCTTCAATCACTGGGATCCGGACACGCTACCCGAATACGATTGCGATCCGCGCTCGATGAGCGAACTGGCGGCGACGTGGGGTAAGTATAAGGATGGCGAAGTAAAGCAGGCGGCGGACATGGTCGCGCCGCAATGAGAGACTATGCATGCGTCGGTTGCAGTGGCATGACGCATGAATCCTCCGAAAATCAGCCTGCATTGACGACGCCAGGAGGACGCTCATCAATGCGATGAGCGTCTTTGCCTCACGCGTCAATCGTGCAGCTTCGAAGCCTGATTCCACTCGTCGCCCGGCAGATGCGGTGCACGGAAGCGCGCGAGGAACTGCCGCGCGCGCGGAGTCTGCGGCGCGCTGAAGAACTGCTCGGGAGGTGCGGTCTCGATCACCTGGCCCGCATCCATGAATACGATGCGACTCGCCACCTGCCGCGCGAACTCCATTTCGTGCGTGACGATCACCATCGTCGCGCCTTCCTGGGCGAGCAGGCGCATCACGTTCAGCACTTCGCCGACGAGCATCGGATCGAGCGCGCTGGTCGGTTCGTCGAAGAGCAGGATATCCGGATTCATCGCGAGCGCGCGCGCAATGCCCACGCGCTGCTTCTGCCCGCCCGAGAGACGGGACGGAAACGCATCCATCTTGCCCGCCAGTCCGACGCGTTCGAGCAGACGCTCGGCTTGCGCGCGCACTTCGTCGCGCGGACGCTTCAGCACATACAACGGCGCTTCCATTACGTTCTGCAGCACGGTCAGATGCGGCCACAGCGCAAAGTGCTGAAACACCATGCCGATGCGCGCACGCGAACGGGCGAGCTCGGCATCTCGCAGCTTGATTGCCGAGCCTTCGCGCACGCCCATACGCTGATTCGACACGTAGACCGTGCCCGCATCGGGAATATCGAGCCAGTTCACGCAGCGCAGGAGCGTGGACTTGCCGCAACCCGACGGCCCGAGCAGGCACACCGTTTCGCCCTTGTGCACCGTGAGCGACACATCGCGCAGCACGCAGTTCTCGCCGAACGACTTCGATATGCCGTTGAGTTGCAGGACGGTGTCCGCCGCGGAGCGCACCGCATTGCCGGCGACGCCGGCCGAAGGTGCGGCGGCATCGGCTGCGAGCCTGATGGCGGGCGGGACGTCATTCGAAAGATTCATGCTCTGCGTTCCTCGGCAAATCGCGACAGGAGTCCGCTTCCGCCTTCGATCACGAGGCAGATGGCCCAGTACAGCAGCACGGCCGTGGCGAACGCGGCGAACGGAATGAAATAGGTGGCCTGAATGCCGTTCATCTGATGCGTCAGTTCGCCGACCGCGATCACCGTGAGGAACGCGCTGTCCTTCACGATCTGCACGAGCTGGTTGCCGATCATCGGCAAGGCGACGGTAAAGACCTGCGGCAGGATGATGCGGCGAACCAGGCTGAAGCCGTGAAAGCCGTAAGCGGACGCCGCTTCGATCATCGGCGTCGGCAAGCCGGCCCATGCGCCGCGTAACAACTCGGCCATGTAGGCGGTGTTGTAGAGAACCAGCGCGATTGCGCCGGCCCACCAGTTGGACAGGCGAATGCCAGCCGTGGGCAGGCCGAAGTAGATCAGATAAACGAACAGCAGAAACGGCGCACAGCGCATCGCATCGACATAAAGCGTTGCGATCCGCGCGATGGCGGGTCGCTTCGACATAAGCGCAGGCGCGAGCAATGCACCGAAGACGAGCGATGCGACGGCGGCGACCGCAAGCAGCCCGAGCGTGTCGAGCAGACCGGAAAGCACGTCCGCGCGTTGCTGCCAGACGATCGTAAAAGAGTCGATCATGGGCGTGCCTCCAGCGGCTGACGCCGTTCGATGATGCGCTGCGCCCGGATCAGCACGAACACGATCAGCCCATACAGTACGAGTGCGAAGATAAAAGGCGGCAGCGGATCATAGGTGCGCGCGCCGACGCGCAGCGCGGCACGCGTGATCTCGACAATGCCGATCACCGCGACGGCGGGCGTCGATTTGATCTGCAAGGTCATTTCGTTGACGAGCCCCGGCAGGCTCGCGCGCCAGATCTGCGGCAGCGCGATGCGGCGAAAGCGCAGCGCGCGCGGCATCGCGAAGGCGAGGGCGGCGTCGTATTGGTCGCGCGGAAAATTCATCAGCGCGGCACGCCAGATTTCGCAATTGAAGGCGGCGGTGCTGATGGTGAGCGCGAGAATCGCAGCGGGCGTCGGGTCCAGCGAGATGCCGAACTGCGGCAGTGCGAAGAAAATCAGCAAGGTGAGCGTCACCGCGGGACACGAGCGGATGAGGCTCACGTACGCGATCACGACACGGTTCAGAAACGGCACGCGCGCCCAGCGGATCAGCGCGAGGCCGAGGCCCAGCGGCACGCCGAGCACGATGCTGGAGACCGACAGAACCACGGTCGCCAGCGCGCCCTGAGTGATGCTCCAGTAATCGAAGGCGTTCATCGATGAGCGATCAGAAAGACATCAGTTGACCGACGGCGGCATGTCTTTATAGGTCGCGCCCAGCCACTTCTGCTGGAGCTGGTACATCTCGCCGCTCTTACGCAGTTCGAGTAGCGCGGCATCGACCATTTTCAGCACGTCGCTGTTGCCCTTCTTTACCGCCCACGCGATATAGGTCGGTTTGCCGATTGCCTGGCCGACAACAAAGGTATCCGGCCTCGTCTTCACGAGCGAGTTCAGGCTGATCTGCGTGTTGGCCACGGCATCGACGCGTCCGAGACCCAGATCCTGATACGCCTCCGGATAAGACTGATACTCGACAATCTGCTTGAGGCCGTTGCCGCCATGCTTCTTCTTCAGTTCCTCGTTGAAGAGCTTGAGGTCCGCGAGCATCGCACTGCCGGTTTCCGCGCCGACCACCTTGCCGACGAGGTCGTCCGGACTCTTGATTGTCGAGCCCTTCTTCACCGCGTAGAACGTGACGGCTTCGCACGTCGGCGATGCGAAATCGAAAGTCTTCTTGCGTTCGTCCGTGACGAGCACGGCGGTCAGCGCCATGTCGTACTTGCCCGTCGTCACGCCGGGAAGAATGCCGGACCAGGGCATGACCTGCTGCTTCACGTCGACGCCGATTTTCTTGCGCACGAGCGCGAGCAGGTCGTTGTCGTAGCCGGTGTTCTTGCCGTCGGCGACGAATTCGAACGGGGTGTAGTCGTCCTCGGTCGCGACGCTCAGATAGCCGCGTGCCTTGATTTCCTCGGCGCTCGCCGCATGCGCGGCATGGCTTACGCTGACGGCGGCAACGAGCGCGAATGCGCACGTGCGCAGGAACGTGACGACGCCGCGCTGCTTCGACTGGCCCAAATCGCTGCGGTTGAGACGGACTGACATGAAAAGCCCCCCCTTCGTGGTGGTTACGTCGGCGCACAACGCTTCGAATGCGCGCGATCGATGGATGACGGTTGTCGAATCGAAAATTCGTTTGGGTACTGACGATTCGTCTTTCGAATACGCAAGGGGTATGCCAACGACCTGCGTGGTCGCAGGTCGTTGATTGATGGGAAGAGCAGAGCGCGGAATATCGGCGATAAAAAAGCGGGGTGCACCACATATGTTTTAAAAGCGATTGAATCGTGCATTGACGCACCGACTTGCGGCATACCTCGGAATTGTGCGCCGTGGCGATTGCCGGGTGCGTGGCCAGCGGGCCCGACCTTATTTCGGCGACGCTTCTAAGCGTCCGCATGAATACGCTGTATGCTGATGATCGTCGCGCGTGAGGCGTGAATCACCCGTATCTATCGCAAGAGGAACCCTTTGTTCATGGACGCGCCAACGACTCGCACAAGCGCAGACCAACCCGAACTCGTACCGGACCCGGTGCTCGCATGGCGCAACACAGCGCTCAATGAGCGGCCGGGTTTCCTCATACGGCGGTTGCATCAGATTCACGTTGCGCTGTTCATGGAGGAATGCGCACCCGAAGGCATCACGCCGGTGCAGTACAGCATTCTCACGGCGCTCGAACAACTGGGGCCTTCGGAGCAGGTTGTTCTTTCGCGGGCGGTGGGACTCGATCGCGCGAATACGGCCGACGTGATTACCCGTCTTGGGCAGCGGCGTTTTGTGCAGAGCCGCGTATCGCGCGCGGATCGGCGCAAGAAGGTCGCGGAATTGACGGAAGTCGGGCATGCGCTGCTGGGCCGTCTCGAATCGCGCGTGGCCCGTGCGCACGAACGAACCATTGCCGCGTTGCCGCCCGATGAGCGCGCGACATTCCTCCGGCATTTGCTGCTGCTGGTAGATACGAACAACGAACTCAGTCGCACTCCCGTAACGCGCACACTCAACGGTTCTGATGGAACGGTCAAGGACGGGGTGATTGAAGCGTAGGGTGGCCATCATCGCGAGCGCGTCATCGAAGGGTTCGATCATTGCGGCCATAGCGCGAAGCGGGTGGTAGGCCGGCCGCGCTGCCATGAGCGGCGTTGCAATGGCTTCAATGGATCGCGTGGGACCGTGCGCCGAAACAGAGTCGCCGTCCGTTGCCAGTTTGGCAGCCCGTCACATGCCATCAAAGAATATGGCGTAAGCTGAGCGCCTGACCGGTGGGTAGCGTGGGCGGCAAATCTGCGAACCGGGTTCGATCGACTCGCGTTCGTCTCTTTCACGGAGGAGCAAAGCAATGCGAACGATGAAGGCAGTGCAGGTGGCGCAGGCTGGCGGACCCCTGGAACTCGTCGAACGGGACGTGCCGGAACCGGGTGCCGGACAGGTGCTCATCAAGATCCAGGCGTGCGGTATCTGCCACAGTGACGTGTTGACAAAAGAAGGGCAGTGGCCGGGCCTGGAATATCCGCGGGTGCCCGGGCACGAAATTGCGGGCGTAATCGATACGGTCGGCGCGGGCGTCGAAGGATGGCAGGCGGGACAGCGCGTCGGCGTCGGCTGGCACGGCGGACATTGCGGGCACTGCGAGCATTGCCGCCGCGGCGATTTTGTTCTGTGCCAGCGCGCGCTCGTGCCCGGCATCAGCTACGACGGCGGCTATGCCGAGTTCATGCTGGCGCCCGTCGAAGCACTGGCGCGCATTCCCGACGATCTCGCCGATGTCGATGCCGCTCCGCTTCTATGCGCAGGCATCACGACATTCAACGCGCTGCGCAATAGCGGCGCGCGGGCCGGCGATGTGGTCGCCATTCTGGGCATTGGCGGGCTCGGCCATCTCGGCGTGCAGTTCGCGCGAAAGATGGGTTTCGTCACCGTAGCGATAGCGCGCGGGCAGGACAAGGCAAGTCTTGCGAAACAACTCGGCGCCCATCACTACATCGACAGCACGGCGGCGAACGTGGCGCAAGCGTTGCAGGCGCTCGGCGGCGCTCGCGTCATTCTCGCCACCGTCACCAGCGGCAAAGCGATGAGCGCCGTAGTGGGCGGCCTGGGGCTGAACGGCAAGCTGATCATGGTGGGACTCTCGGACGAGCCCGTCGAAGTGCCGATCGCGCAGTTCATCATGGGACGAAATTCGGTGCAGGGCTGGCCGTCGGGCACGTCGGCGGATTCTCAGGACACGCTCGCGTTCAGCGCGCTCTCGGGAATCAAACCGATGATCGAAGAATTCCCACTGACGAAAGCGGCCGAAGCCTACGACCGGATGATGAGCGGCGCCGCGCGGTTCAGGGTCGTGCTCAACACGGGGCGGTAAGAGTACGGCGGGCGACCGGACGGACCGAGGCCTTCACGTCGGCGCGCTCGACGCGCCGACTGTCCCGCGTCGTGTTGGAAAACCCGTGAGAAAGTCTGCGGCGAAGCGGGAAACATGCGGCTAGAATGCCTGCCGATACCGCTCCATTCCCGATTACCGAATCCATGTCCCCACGTCCCCGGCGTTCCTCGTCCCCTGCCTCCGAAACACCCATTCAACCCGCAAGCGAAGGCGATTCGATCAGCGTCGAAGAGCGTGTCTATACGTCGATCACCACGGCGTTATTGCAGGGGCGGCTGCGGCCCGGCGCGCAACTGGTCGAGCGGGATCTCGCCGCCGCCTTCGGTTGCACGCGCGGCGCGCTGCGCAAGGTGCTGGCGCGGCTTGGCTTCGAAGGCAAGCTCGTGCTGGCGGCGAATCGCGGTGCGTTCGTGCCGTCGCCGTCGGAGGAGGACATTCGCCAGGTGTATCGCGCGCGGCAGATCGTCGAGGCGGGTATCGTCGCCGCCTTGTGCGGGGCGTTGAGCGCGCAGCACAAGCGGCGCCTGCGCGCGCACGTGCGCAGCGAAGAGAAGGCGTTAAGCGCGGGGGCGGTCGAAGATTCCGTGCGTCTTGCCGGCCAGTTTCATGTGCTGCTGACAGAGTTGGCGGGCGGCACGGAGTTGCTCGGGCTAGTCGGGCAACTGGTCGCCAAAACCGAGCTGTATAAAGCGTTGTTCGACCCGTCGAAGGGTTCCTCCTGCTCCGCGGACGAACACACGCATATCATCGACGCGCTGGACGCGGGCAACCTGGACGCGGCGTTGACGGCCATGCGTGAACATCTGGCGGAACTGGAGGAGCGGGTGGTCGAGCAGGTGCGCAAGAGCGCCGCCACAGAAGATCTCGGGGCGGTGTTCGGCCTTCATGCGCGTATGTAGAGGAAAACGAGAACGGCTGTGAAACGCCCGCCGGCAGCAGAAAGCGCCAGAGGCTGAAGAAAATGGGCAAAAACAGGCTGCAACGAAGCGACGCCGCAGCGCGCCGCTCAGGCTCGAGTCGACGAATCAAGCCGGAGAAGGCGCGCGAATGGCTTCGCGTACAACTCAATCGCAATGGAGCACGCCTCAACCGTGCGGAGCGCGGTCAGCGTGCCGCCGGCCTTAACGGCGGCGGAATTGCGAATTGCGAGCACCGCCGCCACCGGTGGCGCGCTCGTCTTTATGACGGAAATTGATCCGGCCTTTGGTCAGGTCGTAGACCGACAGTTCCAGCGTCACGCGGTCGCCCGCGAGAATACGGATATGGTTCTTGCGCATGCGCCCGGACGCGTAAGCGCCAACCACGACGCCGTTGTCGAGCGTCACGCGGTAACGGCTATCCGGAAGTACTTCGTCGACGATACCGTCAAGTTCAAGCAGTTCTTCTTTCGCCATGCATAACTCCTGGTCGATGGGATAAGGGGTGTTGGTCGCCCACGCCGGGCAGCACAACATCAGATTGGGGCGATAGCGGGTTTTTCGAGCCCGCTGTCCTGCGGCATCAGCCTATGCGCTGATAGTACCGCTCAAAGATCGGCGACGGACTGGCCGTCTACACGGCCGTCGATCAATTGCTCGGCGTGGGCCATGCACGCAATGCGCGCCTTGCCCGTGCCGTCGAACGGAAACAGATACTGCAGGCGGAACACACGGCCGTCGGCGGCCGGATTGGCGCCCACGCGGCAGATGCGCACCGACGCGTCGTAGCCGGCGTCCGGATTGCGGCTCGTCTGACCGTCCGCCGGGCGGCGCGGATAGACGAGCGGGTGAATTTCGTAACCCTTGTACGTCTTGACAGCTGAATTCATGAAGCACGTGTCCTGTATTACGTGGCCGCCGTGTCACGCGTGTTACGCGCGGCAAGACGGGCCGGGCAGCGCAGCACCTTGGGGCGCGCCGCCATGGAAAAAGGTTGGCACAGGCCCGATGACAAGGACTTGAGCGCGGCCGCGTAAAATCGCGGATTCGATGGAGAGAAAACACGCTGACGTCGCGCGGACATCGGGCGGTAAATGAACCCTCAGCTGCACAACTCGCGACGGCGAATGCATGCGGCGCATTGCCGGAGTGACGGGACCGCCAACAGACGGCGGTCGAACAGCCGGGGGTGGTGCGAAGATGCCGGTTTGAGCCTGCCCGGTGTTACTTGCGGTTCTATCCGCAATGTTGCCTGATTGTTGCCCGGTAACGCCGGAACTACGAATGCGGGATACAGCTATTCCAATATGATGCACTAAATAGGGCTAATTGGATAGCAAAAAGTTCCGCGCAGGGCCGAACCGCCCAGCCGGCGGGGTTTCGCGCGCGACGCAGCGGTCGCGGACGGCGTGCCTCGCCACGAGCGGCACGCCGGGTGAGGGAGGGCGCCGTCGCGGCGCGGGCGCTGGACGATCAACCGGCTCGTGCTTCAGCGGGGCGTTTCGGCGACGCGCTTCTGCAACTCGCGCGATGCCGCGAGCGGAATGCGGGCGTCATCCCAGCCGGCCAGCCATTCGACTTCTTTCGACGTGAAAATCTGCCCGTGATTGCGCAGCGTGTACTGCAGCGAATCGATGATGTGATTGCGGATGATTTCGGGCGTGCCTTCGTCATCGAGCACGGCGCGAAACGCTTCGAGCGTAGCCATCTGTTGCTCCGTGAAATAGATGCTTCTTTTATCGCACGAAAAAAAATCTCTCGCCAAGCGGACAAAATTCGCCGTGCGATAAAGCGCCGGCGTGCGCCTATGGTTTTTTTGAGGGCGTGATCGGCGCCGTGATCGCCGCGGCCGGGCCGGGTGGCTACAATGGCGAGTTGCCGCGTCCTTCGATCACTGCGATTTCCCCATGCGCAACCCAAACGTGTCTCCCGTGAAAGACCTGCTGCTCGAGCGCTACGCTCCCATCGCCGACGGCATCGCGGCGCTGTTCTATCCGTGCGCCGAGGTGGTGATTCACGACCTGCGCGATCAAACCATCGCGTACCTCGTGAACAACCTGTCGAAGCTCGAAGTCGGCGGGCCGTCCGTGCTGGACGAAGTCCATTACGCGGCGCGCGGCCAGACCATCGGCCCGTACGAAAAGCTCAACTGGGACGGCCGGCGCATGCGTTGCGTGAGCAACATCCTGTTCGACGACGACGGCAAGCCGGCCGGCATGCTGTGCATCAACTTCAATATCGCGGTGTTCGAAGATGTGCGCTCCACACTCGATCTGTTCATCAAAGGCGGCAATCTGACGGACGCTCCCGCGGAGGATCTGTTCCGCGACGACTGGCAGGACCGCATCAATACGTATTTGCACACATGGCTGCGCGAACGGCAGATCGGCATCAATGCGCTCACGCGCGAACACAAGCGGGAGATCGTCGAGGCGCTGCACGCACAAGGCGCGTTTCGCGGCCGCAGTTCCGCGAACTACGTGGCCGCCGTGCTGACAATGGGACGCGCCACCGTCTACAAGATTTTGAAGCAGATGAAAGAGGGCGGTTGACGCTTCGACCGTTGCCGCGCGAAGGCACTGCGTTTTTCAATTCAGGGGATGCGAATGGTGCGCTACAGGCACTACAAAGGCGGGATTTACGAACTGGTTTGCGAGGCCACGCTCGAATCGGATCCGACCGTCACGATGATCGTGTACAAAGCCGGCAATGGTACGATCTGGACGCGTCCGGCTTCGGTGTTTTTCGAGCTGATCGAGGTGGACGGCGCCAAAGTGCCGCGCTTCGCACCGATCAACCAGGCACTACCAACAACAGGAATCTGAATGCGTCTACTGCTTGCCATCATTCTGCCGTGGTTTCAGTTTTTCACGATTGGCCGTCCGTTTGCCGGCATCATCTGCCTGATTCTGCAGATCACGCTGATCGGCTGGATTCCGGCCGCGATCTGGTCGGTGTACGCGCTGAGCCAGTACAACACCGACAGGAAAATCGCCCGGGCAATGGGTAACGGGCGTTAAGGCTCGCGATGAGCTGCGTGCGTGCGCCGTACGTGTGCCCCTGAGCCACGAGGGCGCCGCACTTCACATGGGCGGCGGCAGTTCGACCGCATCCGGTACTTCGATCACCACGTCGGATTCCGCGATCGCCACGCACGGCAGAATATAGCCTTCCTGTTTTTCTTCGCGGCTGAGCCCCGGCCACTCGATCGAGTAGCGCACGCGTCCCGCAGTCATTTTGCAGATACACGTGCGACACGTTCCATTACGGCACGAGCGCGGCAAGCGCAGATTCGCAAAGTCGGCGGCTTCGAGAATCGTGAGCGAATCGGGCGCTTCAAAGCTCCGGCCGAGTGGTTCGACGCGAACGAGAGGCGGGCGGATAGAGTCGGACATCGTGCAAGTCTGTGACGGGTTGCGCCACACTTTACACGTTGCCGCTTCAATGCGTCGTGCCGCCGCGTCGCAAGTACCGGTACACCGTGTTGCGCGCCAATCCCAACTCGCGCGCCGCCGCCGACACATTGCCGTCGAGTCGTTCGAGCGTTTGCGCAATCAACGTGGCCTGCCACGCCTCCATCTTGCCGGACGGCGGTTGCCCTTGCGGTTGCCTTGGAGTTTGCCCTTGCGTTTGGGCCGCGGCGCGGGTCTCGTCGTCCACTCCTGAACCTGCACGTGCCGACGGCGATTGCACGCTTTGCTCCGCCGCCGCGTCGACGCAATCCTGCAGGAAGTCGTCGGGTAAATCGTCGAGTTCGATCTGCTGCGCACCTTCGGCCATGATGCTCGCGGTGCGCAACACGTTGGCCAGCTGCCGCAGATTGCCCGGCCAGCGGCATTGCGCAAATCGTTCGAGCACCTCGGCCGATACGCGGCGCGGCAGTCGCTCGCCGTCGGGCTGCAATGCCAGCATGCGCGTGACGAGCGCGTGCAGATCGGTGCGCTCGCGCAGCGCCGGCAAGGTCACGACGAGTCCATTGATCCGGTAATACAGATCTTCGCGGAAGGTGCCGTCTTCGATCATCGCGCGCAGGTTGCGGTGGGTCGCGCAGACAATGCGCAGATCCACCGGGATCGCCCGGGTTGCGCCGAGCGGCACGACGGTGCGCTCCTGCAGAACGCGCATCAAACGCACCTGCTGGGCGAGCGGCATGTCGCCGATTTCGTCGAGGAACAGCGTGCCGCCGTCGGCTTGCACGATCTTGCCGACGCTGCCGCGTTTTTTTGCGCCGGTGAATGCGCCGTCTTCGTAACCGAACAACTCCGCTTCGATCAGCGTATCGGGCAACGAGGCGCAATTCAGCGCGATGAAAGGCGCGGCCCGTCGCGGCGAATCGTGATGGATGGCGCGCGCGAGCCACTCCTTGCCGGTGCCTGTCTTGCCGAGCACGAGAATCGGAATATCGCGGCCGCGCAGTTTGGCGACACGCCGCAGGATCGCGGCGACCTGCGCGTCGCCGGTGTCGAGCGTTTCAAGCGTGGCGAGCGGCGCAGGCTCGGCGGTGCGCGGCGTATGACGCGCGCCGCCCGACAGCGGCGCGCGCGACGTGTCGAGGCTTTCGGCCGGACCGACATATCGCGGCGCGGTGTATTCGCCGCGCGCCACCACGCGCACGCCGCTCGGCAGCGTCAGCAGAATGGTCTCGCCGGGCGCGCGCGCGATCTGCTGCAACACCTTGGCGAAGGCGATCCCGAACAGCGCATCGAAGGGTTGCCGTTGCAGTTCGGCCAGCGGCTGCCCGAATTGAAACAGCGCGCTGCGGTTGGCCGATAAAAACGTGCCGTCCGGCGCGAACGCCGCGAGCCCTTCGAACAGCGTGCCGATGAATTCGGAGCGCGCGTGAAAATGAACGCGAATCGCGTCGACGAATTGATTGGAGAACAGATGATTTTCGATCATCTGCGCCGACATCCTGACGAGCGCGAGCGTGTGCTTATGAAAGCCGCGCGTATCGCCGCTCACGTCGAGTGCGCCGACAGTGCGCCCGAACGGATCCGCAATTGGCGCGCACGAGCAGGTGAGAATACGGTTGGCGTGCAGGAAGTGTTCTCCCGCGTGCACGACGGTCGGCTGCCCGTCCACGAGCGCGGTGCCGATCGCGTTGGTGCCGCGATCCGCCTCGGCCCACGAAACGCCCGTACACAGCGCGACGCGATTGGCTTTTTCGACGAAGTCGCTGTCGCCGAGACTGTGCAGGATCACGCCGTGATTGTCGGTGAGCAGCACCATGCTTTGCGTATCGACGATCTGCGCATGCAGCGTTTCCATGACGGGAAGCGCATGCGTATAAAGCGACTGATTGCGATCGACGAGCTCACGCAGCGCGGGCCGGCGCAGCGGATGGAAGTCCGGCGTTTCCGACGCGCGCAGACCGAGCTCGAGCGAGCGGGCGTGAGCCTGCGCGATGACATCGGGCCGACCGACGGCGGGTGGCGTGGCAGAACGTTGGGTCAAGGCATGTCTCCGGTGAAACGGACACGGCGGGTACGTTGCCCTCCGCTCGATGCCGCAGCGCAACATGCGCGTACACGGCCAACACTGATATTACAGGACGAAACGCGCAGCGCACGGCAGGGAAAAAACGGAGGCGGCGCGCGCGGTGTGCCTCAAAAAACCGCGCAGGGCACCAAAATCAGGCAAACCAGAAGGAAAACTTGCGCCGCGCCCGAACTCGTCTAAAGTGAATCAAATCACCTCCGCGGGCTGCGAACTACAGCGTTGCCGCCGCGAGGTGACGAGCCCGCGTCGTCAGCATTGGACAAGGAGGTTGGCGCTAGAGACGCGACCAGACGCAACCGGCGTGCGCATTACCAGGCTACACCATGCGCAGCACCTACCTTCCAGGTGAACTCCCATGCAGATCCTTTTCCCGAATGAAACCCCTGAATATTCAGGTCGCGAACTTACCTTGGCGTTCCCGGCGATGGTCGATGGGCAGAGGGTGGAGTGCATGATCACCGCGGAGGCGCTGGAAGACCACTTCGGCGCCGCATCGCCGCGTCTGGAGGACATGGTGGGCGCATTCGATACCCACCGCGCCCGGATCGAAGCCGCCACGCGGCGTTTGCTATCGGAAACGCGGGCGCAATGTCTCGTGCTCAGAAGCGGCTATGTGCGCTTCTACGAGGCGAACTGGCGCAATTGACCGTGGGCGGGTCCGGCGCTAGCCAACGCCGGAGCAGGAAGCAGCAGGACTGCCGCGCAAGAATCAGAAACTGAGGAAACCCACGCGCGGCATCAATCGATCATTCAGACTGTCCGCGGCCATGCGTGCCGCAGGCGCAGAAACGCAAAACGCAAAGCGCGCGTATGCAGGCGCGCTCAAATCATCCGCTGCAGCGTCCGGTCCTTGAAGACCACGTGATGCGCGAGCGCCGCCAGCGCGTGCAGGCCGATCACCCAATAGAACGCATTGCCGAGCCATTCATGCGCGCTCTTGAGCAATGGCCGCGCGACTGGATCGGCGCCGCCCGACCCGAATGGGCACCGTCAATAAATCGGGATTGATCCAGGGCCAGGCGCGTCCCATGAGCACCCGGCGCGGTGCCTCGCTGTGCCCTATTCGCTGCCGAGATAGAAATAGCGGAACAGGAAAATCGCCGCGATGATCCACACCACCAGCTTCACCTGGCGCGCCTGGCCGGTGAGCAGTTTCAGGCCCGCATATGAGATGAAGCCGAACGCGACGCCATTGGCAATCGAATAGGTAAAGGGCATCAGAAGCGCCGTAAGCGCGGCCGGCACCACTTCGGTGGCGTCGTCCCACGGCAGGTCGAGCATTTCGCGCAGCATCAGGCACGACACATACAGCAGCGCCGGTGCCGTCGCGTAGCCGGGCACCACGCCCGCCAGCGGCGCGAAAAAGAGCGCCGCGAGGAACAGCACGGCCACGGTGATGGCGGTCACGCCCGTGCGTCCGCCTGCCTGCACGCCCGACGCGCTTTCGATGTACGCGGTAGTCGACGAGGTTCCCAGCATCGAGCCGGCCAGAATGGCCGTGCTGTCGGCGAGCAGCGCGCGGTTCAGCCGGTGCATCTTGCCTTCCACCAGCAGTCCGGCGCGATTGGCCACGCCCATCAGCGTGCCGGTCGCGTCGAACAGTTCGACGAGGAAGAACACGAGGATCACGTTCAGCACACCGCCCGACAACGCGCCGCGAATGTCGAGCTGGAACAGCGTCGGCGCGATGGACGGCGGCGCGGAGACGATGCCGTGGAACTGATTGCCGCCGAAGAAAAAGCTCAGCACCGTTACGCCGACAATGCCGATCAGGATCGCGCCTCGCACCCGCAAATGGTCCAGCGTGACGATCGCGAAAAAGCCGATCACCGCGAGAACCACATGCGGGTTGTGCAGGTCGCCGAGCGTTACGAGCGTGGCCGGATTGCCGACCACCACGCCAGCCGACTTCAGCGAAATGATCGCGAGAAAAAGGCCGATACCGCCGGTGATGGCAATGCGTATCGAATGCGGAATGCCGTTGACGATCACTTCGCGCACGCGGAACAGCGTGACGATCAAAAACAGGCAGCCGGAGATGAACACCGCGCCGAGCGCGGCCTGCCAGGTGAAGCCCATGCCCTTGACGACGGTGTACGCGAAGTACGCGTTCAGGCCCATGCCCGGCGCGAGCGCGATCGGATAGTTCGCGTACAGGCCCATGATCAGCGAGGCCAGCGCGGCCACGATGCAGGTCGCGACGAACACCGCGTCCTTCGGCATGCCGGCGTCGCCCAGAATCGCCGGGTTGACGAAGATGATGTAAGCCATCGTCAGGAAGGTGGTCACCCCGGCGAGCACTTCGGTGCGCAGGTTGGTGCCGGCGGCTTCGAAGCCGAAGTAGCGTTTTATGGAGTCCATGAGGCGGGTCTCTCGTCGTTCAGAAAGCGTTCTTGTGGTTGGAGCGGTGCATGCGCCGCGTCGCCGGAGCTACGGCCGGATTGTAGTCAGGATTGGCGGTGGCGTGCCGCATTGTGTGGGCGAGCCGCTGCGTAAAGCTCATGCGACGGGCGGTTCGCCTGGGAGACTGTGGCGCCGGCGCATCAAACGGTGGCCATTGCCGCGCCGGCATGTCCTCGATCACGACCGGTCACGCGTCGGCGTCGAGCCGGGTTGGCGTGGTTCGGACGCCGGCTGCAGGGTTCATCGAATGAGCGGGACGATACCTTGCCAGCGCACGCGGTGGCGCAGCAAGCGAATTTACGAAGTTGGGGGGCAAAGCGCGAAAGGCATGCGGGGCCAACCTCGCCCACGACCGTTGCAGTCGCGGGCGGCGCCGCATGCCGCGCGTCGGCTCGCGCTTACTGTGTCAGCGTGGCGCCCGACTGCTGCGCCCGCCGTGCCGCGACGATGCGGCCCGCATGCTGCGCATTGAACGGATAGTTGATCCAGTCGAGCGGATCGTAGCCGGCGGCACGCCATTCGGCCAGATCGGCCCTCACTTCGGCACGCGTTTTCGGCGCCGACGGGTCGTAAGGCCGCGCCGAAGTCTGCGCAAACGCGGTGCTCATGCTCACGGCGGCCAACAGCGCGCCAAGTCCAACTCTGGAAACGATTTTCATGACTGGCTCCTATGGAGCGGTTAAAAACGACCCCGGCATTCTAGTTTTCATATCTATTTCGAGTAAGGCTATTGAAGGCAATGCACCGTTTCGTCCGGTGAACCAAACTGAACCGGACGCCCTTCGGCTCAGGGCGCCGACGGCTTGCTGAAGCGGTCCAGCACGGCGCTCAGCAGGTCGATCGGTAGCGGGAAGACGATCGTCGAGTTCTTGTCGGCGGCAATCGTCGTGAGAGTTTGCAGGTAGCGCAACTGCATGGCCTGCGGCTGGCGCGACAACGTCTGCGCCGCTTCCAGCAAATGCTGCGAGGCCTGCAGTTCGCCCTCGGCGTGGATCACCTTGGCGCGCCGTTCGCGCTCGGCTTCGGCCTGACGGGCAATCGCGCGGATCATCGTTTCGTTGATATCCACATGCTTGATTTCCACGATCGACACCTTGATGCCCCACGCGTCGGTTTGCGCGTCCAGCACTTTCTGGATATCGGCGTTCAGTTGCTCGCGATCCGCCAGCAGTTCGTCGAGCTCGTGTTTGCCGAGCACCGCGCGCAAGGTCGTCTGCGAGAGCTGGCTGGTCGCCTCGAAGTAACGCGCCACCTGAATCACCGCTTTCTCCGGATCGACCACGCGGAAATACACCACGGCGTTGACCTTCACCGAGACGTTGTCGCGCGTGATCACGTCCTGCGGCGGCACGTCGAACACGACGGTGCGCAGATCCATGCGCACGGCCTGCTGCACGATCGGAATGATCAGCACGAGCCCCGGCCCCTTGACCTTCCAGAAGCGGCCGAGCATGAAGACGACGCCGCGTTCGTATTCCCGAAAAATCCGTATCGACGAAGCAACCAGCGCGGCCACCAGCAGAATCAGAATGCTGCTGAAGCCGAATGTGAAACCGATCATGAGCTTTCTCCTTGTTGTCGTGCTTCCGCGGGCACCACGGTCAACGTCAGGCCGCGCCGCGCGGTGACGCGCACCGCATGGCCGGCCGCGACCGGGGCCATGCTGGACACCCGCCAGCGTTCGCCGTGCACGCGCGCCCAGCCGGCCAGCGCGCCGTCTGCCGTGGCGTCAGAGGTGGCGTTCTCGGGCAGCAGGCCGCCGTCGAGCACCACGCCGACACTGCCGATCAGCGCTTCCGAGCCCGTTACCACCGGCTGGCGCCGCGCGCGCAGCGCGAGTCTCGACACGCCGAGCACGAACAGCACGCTGAAGACGGCCACGGCGGCGATCATCGGCAGGGGGATGCCGTAGCCGGGCACGTCGGTGTCGATCAGCATCAGCGCGCCGATCACGAACGCGACCACGCCGCCGAAGCCGAGCGAGCCGAAGGTCGGCAGAAACGCCTCGCCGATCAGAAACGCAATGCCGAGAAAGATCAGGCCGAGGCCGACGTAGTTGATGGGCATCATCTGCATGGCGAAGAGTCCGAGCAGCAGGCTGATCGCGCCGACCACGCCGGGCAGCACGAAGCCCGGATTGGCGAATTCGAAGAACAGGCCGTACATGCCGATCATCAGTAAAATCAGCGCGACGTTGGGATCGGTGATCACCGCGAGGAAATGGCTGCGCCAGTCGGCTTCGAGCGTGACGACGGGCACGTTGGCGGTGTTGAGGGTGACGTTGCCGGCGCTCGTGACGACCGTGCGGCCGTCCAGCTGGCGCAGCAGATCGGGCACGTCGCGCGCATTCAGATCGACGACGTGCTGCGCGAGCGCGTCCGCCGCCGACAGGCTCACGGCTTCGCGCACCGCGCGCTCGGCCCAGTCGGCATTGCGCCCGCGCATCTGCGCGAGGCCGCGGATATAGGCGGCCGCGTCGTGGACCTGTTTGCGCATTTCGGTCGATTGAGTGTCGAGCGGCAACGCGCTGGCGGAACCGGTAGACGCCGAGGCGGCTGAGGCCGAGGGCTTGGCCGGGCCGGCGCTGCCACCGCCACCACCGCCACCAATACCCGGCAAGCCCGGCGCGCCGCCGCCCGCCGGCGGCTCGGCGCCGCCGATGCCCATCTGGATCGGCGTTGCCGCGCCGAGATTGGTGCCCGGCGCCATCGCCGCGATGTGGCTCGCATAAACGATATAAGTGCCGGCGCTTGCCGCGCGCGCGCCGCTCGGGGCGATGAAGGTGGCGACCGGCACGGGCGAGGCGAGAATCGCCTTGATGATCTGCCGCATCGACGTATCGAGTCCGCCCGGCGTGTCGAGTTGCAGCACGGCGAGTTGGGCACGCTCGTCGGCGGCACGCTGAAGACTGCGCACGATGAAGTCGGCACTCGCCGGACTGATTGCGCCATTCACCGGAATGACCACCACGCTGCTGGGCGCGACGGCGGCGCGAAGCGGGACATCGAGCCCAGTCGATTCGCACGACGCGAAGCCGAACGCCAAAAGCACGCCGAGCACGGTGATGCCGCGCATCAACCGGCCCACGACATCGCCACGGATAAGCGACATGCGCGAGCCAGACTGCCGGAACGGGAGACGCGGATACGTGCTCATCGCTGACGGCTGCCGCGCCGGCCGACGCGTATCGACCGGCGCGGGCCGATACCTCACAAGAAGGCTGGCCTGCTCCTTACAGCTTAGTCCGATTCCGCCCGGCGCGTGAAATCCGCGCGCGCCGGCCGGTAGTCGGTCGGCCGCATGCCGGTCCATTTGCGAAACGCGCGATGAAACGCACTCGGTTCGGCAAACCCCACTGAGGTGGCGATGTCGGCAATGGTGCGGTCGGTGTCCTGCAGTTCGCCGATCGCGATGTCGCGCCGCAGGTCGTCCTTGATCGACTGGTACGTATAGCCTTCCTGTTTCAAACGCCGCCGCATGGTTGCCTCGGCCACGTGCAGCCGTTCGGCCATCTGATCGGCGGCGGGCCAGCCGGCCATCGGCAGGGCGCGCAGCATCTTGCGTACACGCGCGGCGAGCGAGCCGGGATTGCGGTACTTGACGATGAAGCTGCCGGGCGCGTCGCGCAGGAAGGGCTTGACCGACTTCGTGGTCTGGACCACGGGGAGGTCGAGAAACACCGGTGCGAGATCGACGTACGACTCGGCCTGGTCGAAGCTCATGTGATCGCAGAACATCAGGCGGTATTCGTGCGCGGCGGGCGGCTCGGCGCAGCGAAAGCACGCTTCGAGCAACGGAATGCGCCGCCCGACCAGCCAGCACAACAGCCCGTACACGAGGATGAAGTAGGTTGCATACGCAAACATGGCCGGCGGCGGCGCGTTGGGGTTTTCCTCGAAGCGCAGCCTTACGTGCTGCGTGTCCGTTTCGATCTGCACGCCGAGATCGTCCAGCACGAGCCGCATGAAACCGACCGCGCGCGCCAGCGCCTGCGCGCCGTTGCGCGCGGTCAGCGCGGTTTGCGTCATGGCGATGAAGCTGCCGCTTTTCATGCGATGCGAATCCTGGCCGAAGAACTCGTCGTCCAGCGCGCGCGCAATCGCGGCCCACAGCGCGCCGTATTGCGCCGACGACACCCGGCTTTTCGGCGACGCCAGCATTGGCGCCGCGATGCCGGCGGCTTCGGCGAGCGGCAGCGCGTCGAGGCCGCGCGAGCGCGCCAGTGCGAGCGCTTCCTCGACCATGCTGACGGAAATCGTGCCTTTATCGTTCTTCATGCGTGTCCGGCTGATTGGCTCAAGCTGGCAAAAGCGCTCAGCATTTTGCCTGTGTCGATTCGCCAAGTCCTTGAGATTGCGGATGGAGTTGGCCTCGCATCGTACCAGTATGGCAAATGCGCTCAGTCAGAATGATCGGGCTGAGCATCGAACCTGTCCAGTGGCTTCCCTACACTGGGTCCGAACCGATCGCGCGCAGCTTGCCTTGGGAGACCCACTGCAAGGCGGCAAATCAGCCGCGATCAGACGTACAGGACAGGACCGCGCACTATGGACAGCTTCTACACCGACGAACAACGGATGATCCGCGACGCCGCGCGCGAATTTGCCACCGAGCGGCTTGCGCCCTACGCGGGTCAGTGGGACCGCGACGCGCAACTGCCCGCCGAGGTCGTCACGCAAATGGGCGAGCTCGGTTTTCTCGGCATGATCGTGCCGGCGGAGTGGGGCGGCTCCTATACGGACTACGTGGCCTATGCGCTCGCGCTCGAAGAGATCGCCGCGGGCTGCGCCTCCTGCGCCACGCTGATGAGCGTGCATAACTCGGTCGGCTGCGGGCCGATCCTCAACTTCGGCAGCGACGCGCAAAAAGACCGCTATCTGCACGACCTCGCAACCGGCCGCCGCATCGGCGCGTTCTGCCTGACCGAGCCGCAGGCAGGCTCCGAGGCGAACAATCTGCGCACCCGTGCCGTGCTGCGCGACGGCAAGTGGATTCTCAACGGCAGCAAGCAGTTCGTGACCAACGGCGCTCGCGCCAATGTCGCGATCGTGTTCGCCGTCACCGATCCCGATCGCGGCAAGCGCGGTCTGTCGGCCTTCATCGTGCCTACCGATACGCCGGGCTTCAACGTCGGCAAGCCGGAACACAAGCTCGGCATTCGCGCGTCCGACACCTGCCCGATCTCGCTCGACGACTGCGCCGTGCCCGAAGCCAACCTGCTCGGCGAGCCGGGCGAGGGCTTGCGCATCGCGCTGTCGAATCTCGAAGGCGGCCGCATCGGCATTGCCGCGCAGGCGCTCGGCATTGCGCGGGCCGCGTTCGATGCCGCGCGGCTCTATGCGAACGAACGCATCCAGTTCGGCAAGGCGTTGAAGGAGCATCAGACCATCGCCAACATGCTCGCCGACATGGCCACGCGCCTGAACGCCGCGCGCCTGCTCGTGCATCACGCGGCGCGGCTGCGCACGGAAGGCAAGCCGTGTTTGTCGGAGGCTTCGCAGGCGAAGCTGTTCGCCTCGGAGCTGGCCGAGGAAATCTGCTCGAACGCGATTCAGATTCACGGCGGCTATGGCTACCTGGAAGACTACGCGGTGGAGCGCCACTACCGCGATGCGCGCATCACGCAGATTTACGAAGGAACCAGCGAGGTGCAACGCATGGTGATCGCGCGCCATGTGTAAATGCGAGCGAGGCTGCATTTGAGCGCAGAATAGCTTGCCCGGCGAGCAGAAAAGCAGTGCCGCAACGGACAAAAAGAGCGGAGAGCATACCGCGCTATAAGGAGACGACGATGACAGCAGCAAAAGCTTTTTTCGAAGCGCGCGACCTGCTATTGCGCCATCGAACCGACTACGACCGCGCGTACCGCGAATTCGCGTGGCCGGCACTGGGCGAGTTCAACTGGGCGCTCGACTACTTCGACGTGATCGCGCGTAATAACGACAATCCCGCGCTGTGGATCGTCGACGACCCCGCCGGCGACGGCCTGCGCCTGTCGTACGCGCAGATGTCGGAGCGTTCGGCGCGCATGGCGAATTTCCTGCGCGGTGTGGGCGTGGGCCGCGGCGACCGTCTGCTGCTGATGTTGCCGAACCGCGTCGAACTCTGGGACGTGATGCTCGCGGCCATGAAGCTCGGCGCGATCGTGCTGCCCGCCACCACCCAGCTTTCCGCCGACGACGTGCGCGACCGCGTGCAGATCGGCGGCGCGAAGTTCGTCGTGGTGGATAGCGCGGAGCTGGCTAAATTCGATACGCTCGAGACGCCGCTCACGCGTCTGTCGGTCGGCGCACCGCGCGAGGGCTGGATCGATCTGGCGGCGGCCTACGACGCGCCGCCGCAATTCACGCCGCAAGGCGTCACGCACGCCACCGACCCGATGCTGCTGTACTTCACGTCGGGTACGACCTCGAAGCCCAAACTCGTCGAACACACGCATCAAAGCTACCCGGTCGGCCATCTGTCGACGATGTACTGGATCGGCCTGCAACCGAACGACATTCATTGGAATATCAGCTCGCCGGGTTGGGCCAAGCACGCGTGGAGCTGTTTTTTCGCGCCGTGGAATGCACAGGCCTGCGTGTTCGTCTTCAACTTCCCGCGCTTCGTGGCGAAAGACACGCTGAACGTGCTGGTGCGTTGCAACGTCACCACGCTGTGCGCGCCGCCCACGGTGTGGCGCATGCTCGTGCAGGAGCATCTCACCGACTACCCGGTCAAGCTGCGCGAGATCGTCGGCGCCGGCGAGCCGTTGAATCCCGAGATCATCGAGCGGGTGAAACACGCGTGGGGCATTACGATTCGCGACGGCTTCGGTCAGACCGAGACCACCTGCCAGATCGGCAACTCGCCGGGGCAGCCTGTCGTGCCCGGTTCGATGGGACGTCCGCTGCCGGGCTACAGAATCGAGTTGCTCGATGCCGACGATCAGCCCGTTACCGAAGGCGAAATCGCGCTGCCGCTGGCCGAGCGGCCGCTCGGCCTGATGACCGGCTATGCGAACAATGCCAACGCCACCGCGCAGGCCATGCGCAACGGTTTCTACCGCACGTCCGACGTGGCGCTGCGCCGTGACGATGGCTATTACGTCTATGTGGGCCGCGCCGACGACGTGTTCAAGTCGTCTGATTACCGTCTGAGTCCGTTTGAACTCGAAAGCGTGCTGATCGAACACGAGGCGATCGGCGAAGCCGCCGTGGTGCCGAGCGCCGACGCGCTGCGTCTGTCGGTGCCCAAAGCGTTCGTCACCGTGCGCCAGGGCTACGAAGCCGGGCCCGAACTCGCGCGCGCCGTGTTCGCGTTTTCGCGCGAAAAACTCGCACCGTACAAGCGGATTCGCCGCCTGCAATTCAGCGAGCTGCCCAAGACCATCTCCGGCAAGATCCGCCGCGTCGAATTGCGGCGCCGCGAAATGGAGCGCGCGGCCGAACCCGCTCGCTTGCCCGGCGAGTATTGGGAAGAGGATTTCCCGGATCTGCGTTGATTCTTTTTATTACCCGTCACTGCCCGGCCGCCTCGCGGCCACTGCACAGGAGTTTCAGCATGAGCGCAACTGCGGCCATTGCCACTGTCAAACTGTTGATCAACGGCGAATTCGTCGAATCGAAGACTACCGAATGGCGCGATATCGTCAACCCCGCCACGCAGGAGGTCCTGGCGCGCGTACCGTTCGCCACCGCCGATGAGGTAAACGAAGCGATCCGTTCCGCGCACACCGCCTTCAAGACCTGGAAGGACACACCGATCGGCGCGCGCATGCGCATCATGCTGAAGTACCAGGCGTTGATTCGCGAGCATATGCCGCGGATCGCGAAGACCTTGAGTGCCGAGCAGGGCAAGACGATTCCCGACGCCGAAGGCGATATCTTCCGCGGCCTCGAAGTGGTCGAACATGCGTGTTCGATCGGCACGCTGCAGCAGGGCGAATTCGCCGAGAACGTGGCGGGCGGCGTGGACACGTACACGTTGCGTCAGCCGATCGGCGTGTGCGCCGGCATCACGCCGTTCAATTTCCCGGCGATGATCCCGCTGTGGATGTTCCCGATGGCGATCGTGTGCGGCAATACGTTCGTGCTCAAGCCTTCCGAGCAGGATCCGCTTTCGACCATGCAACTGGTCGAACTCGCGCTCGAAGCCGGTGTGCCCAAGGGCGTGCTGAACGTGGTGCACGGCGGCAAGGACGTGGTGGACGCGCTGTGCACGCACGAACTCGTCAAGGCCATTTCGTTCGTCGGCTCGACGGCGGTCGGCACGCATGTGTATCGCCTCGGCAGCGAACACGGCAAGCGCGTGCAATCGATGATGGGCGCGAAGAATCACGCGGTCGTGCTGCCCGATGCGAATCGTGAGCAGACGCTGAACGCTTTGGCCGGCGCGGGATTCGGTGCGGCCGGACAGCGCTGCATGGCGACTTCGGTGGTCGTGCTGGTGGGCGCCGCGCAGCAATGGTTGCCGGAGCTGGTGGTGAAGGCGAAGACGCTCAAGGTCAACGCGGGCAACGAACCGGGCACGGACATCGGCCCGGTCGTGTCGCGCGCGGCGAAGCAGCGCATTCTCGGTTTGATCGAAACGGGTGTGAAAGAAGGCGCCACGCTGGCGCTGGACGGCCGCGACGTGAAAGTGCCGGGCTACGAGCAAGGCAACTTCATCGGCCCGACGGTCTTTACCGACGTCACCACCGAAATGGAAATCTATCGCCAGGAAATCTTCGGCCCCGTGCTGCTGGTGTTGAGCGTCGCCACGCTCGACGACGCGATCGAACTCGTCAACCGCAATCCGTTCGGCAATGGCGTGGGCCTTTTCACGCAGAGCGGCGCGGCGGCGCGCAAGTTCCAGAGCGAGATCGATATCGGCCAGGTCGGCATCAACATTCCGATTCCGGTGCCGGTGCCGTTCTTCAGCTTCACCGGTTCGCGCGGCTCGAAGCTCGGCGACCTCGGCCCGTACGGTAAACAGGTCGTGCAGTTCTACACGCAGACCAAGACCGTCACCGCCCGCTGGTTCGACGACGACACCGTGAACGACGGTGTGAACACGACCATCAGCCTGCGCTGAGCGCGTGCCTGGCAAGCGGACACATGGAGACGACATCATGAAAATAGGCTTTATCGGACTCGGCAACATGGGTGCGCCAATGGCGCACAACCTGCTCAAGGCGGGTCACGCGGTCAACGTGTTCGACCTCAACGCGCAAGCCGTGCAGGCGCTCGTCGATGCCGGCGCGAAAGCCGCCGCTTCGCTGAAAGCGGCGGCGACCGACGTGGAATGCGTGATCACCATGCTGCCCGCCGCGGCGCATGTGCGCAGCGTGCTGACGGCAGACGACGGCATTTTTGCCGGCATCGCCAAAGGCGTGACCATCATCGATTCGAGCACGATCGATCCCGTGAGCGTCAAGGCGTTCGCCGAACTCGCGCAGCAGCACGGCAACAGTTTTGTCGATGCACCCGTCTCGGGCGGCACCGGCGGCGCTGCTGCGGGCACGCTGACCTTCATGGTCGGCGGCAGTGCGAGCGCGTATGAGCAGGTCAAGCCGGTGCTCTCCGCAATGGGCAAGAACATCGTGCATTGCGGTGATACCGGCACGGGCCAGGTCGCGAAGATCTGCAACAACCTCGTACTCGGTATCACGATGGCGGGCGTGGCGGAGGCGATGTCGCTCGGCGAGGCGCTCGGCATCGACGCAAAAGTGCTGGGCGGGATCATCAATACATCGACCGGGCGCTGCTGGAGTTCGGATACCTACAACCCGATGCCAGGCGTGATCGAGACGGCGCCCTCCACGCGCGGCTACACGGGCGGCTTCGGCACGGACCTGATGCTCAAGGATCTGGGCCTCGCCACCGACGCCGCGAAAGCCGCGCGTCAGCCGGTGTATCTCGGCGCGCTGGCGCAACAGCTTTACCAGACGATGAGCACGAAAGGTGCGGGACGTCTCGACTTTTCGGCGGTCATCAAGCTTTATCGGCAGGACGGCAAGGAAGGCGGCGCGTCATGATCGAACTCGACTATGCGCACGACGGCGCCGTTGCGCAACTCACGCTCAAGCGGCCGCCGGCCAACGCATTTACGCCGGAGGGCTTGTTGCAGTTGCAGCAGACCGTCGAGCGCCTGAACGGCGAAGCGCGCGTGCGGGCGATCGTGATTACCGGCGACGGCCCCAAGTTCTTCAGCGCGGGCGCCGACCTGAACACGTTCGCCGACGGCAACCGCGAAGTTGCGCGCACGGCGGCGGCGCGCTTCGGCGCGGCGTTCGAAACCTTGCAGAACGCGCGGCCCGTGGTGATCGCGGCGATCAACGGGTATGCGATGGGCGGCGGACTCGAATGCGCGCTGGCGTGCGATATCCGTATCGCGGAACAGCACGCATTGCTGGCGTTGCCCGAGACGGCGGTCGGCCTGCTGCCCTGCGGTTGCGGCACACAGACGCTGCCGTGGCTGGTCGGCGAAGGCTGGGCCAAGCGGATGATCCTCACCGGCGAGCGCGTCGACGCGGCGACGGCGCTGCGCATTGGTCTCGCCGAAGAAGTGGTGGAGAAGGGCGCGGCGCGCGAGGCCGCGCTGGCGATGGCCGCGCGTGTCGCTACGTTGAGCCCGCAGGCGGTCGGCTTCAGCAAGACGCTGATCCATCAGGCCCGCAACGGCGTGCCGCGCGCGGCGGCACTGGCGCTGGAACGCGAGCGCTTCGTCGATCTGTTCGACGGCGTCGATCAGCGTGAAGGCGTCAACGCGTTCCTCGAGAAACGCGCGCCGCGCTGGCAGGTGACACAGGCCGCGCCTGCCGACGAGGAGACGCATTGATGAGCGCCTTGCAAAGCGCCGTACCCGACACGAGTGTCGAAGCGGAACGCGAGATTCTGTTTCGCGTCGTCAACCGTGTGGCGATCATCACGCTGAACCGGCCGGCCGCGCTCAATGCGCTCTCGCACGCCATGGTGCGCGAGCTGGCCGTGCTGGTCGAACATTGCCGCACCAACGACGGTATCGTCGCGCTCGTGCTGAAAGGCGCGGGCACCAAGGGTTTCTGCGCCGGCGGCGACGTGCGCGAAGTGCAGCGGCTTGCAAAGAACGGCGACAGCCGGTGGCTCGCGTTCTTCGCCGACGAATACCGGCTCGACTACGCGCTGCATACGTTTCCGAAACCGGTGGTCGCGTTGCTCGACGGCATTGCGATGGGCGGCGGCATGGGGCTCGGGCAGGCGGCGCGGCTGCGCATCGTCACCGAGCGCAGCAAGATTGCCATGCCGGAGACGCGTATCGGCTTTCTGCCGGACGTCGGCGCGACGCGCTTTCTGAGCGTGATGCCGGCGGAGGTCGCGCTGTACGTCGGGCTGACCGGTGCAACCTTGTCCGGCGCCGATGCGTTGCGCCTGCAACTGGCGGACCTGTGCGTGCCGGCCGAATGGCTCGCCAGTTTCGAAGAGCGTTTGCAGCGCATGTCGTTCGAAGGCGATTTGATGGCCGCGTTGCGCGGGGTGTTCGAGCCGCCGTGCAATATCGTGCCGCACGCGGCGCTGGGGCCGTTTACGCAACTGATCTTGCGGCACTTCGACCGGCGCTCCAGTATCGAACGGATGGTCGCGACCGTGCGGCACGATCTGGAGCGCGAGCCGCCGCGTGAAGTGAAGCAATGGCTGCAGTCCACTTACGACGCGCTGACTGGGCATTCGCCCACCATGCTTTACGTCACGCGCGAGGCGCTTTTGCGCGGCCGGCAGATGAGCCTCGCGGAATGCTTCCGCATGGAGCTGGGCATCGTCAAACGTGTGATTGAAGAGGGCGACTTCTGTGAAGGCGTGCGGGCCCAGTTGATCGACAAGGATCGCAAAGCCAGGTGGGCGCCCGCCACGCTGGCCGAGGTGCGGCCCGAACGCGTCAGGCATTTCCTCGCTTCGCCGTGGAAGCGGGAGGCGCATCCGCTGGCCGCGTTGGGCGCGGGGCAGGAGTGATGAGGCGGAGGCAGTGAAGCAGCGGCGGTAAAGCAGCGACGGTGAAGCAGCGACGGTGAAGCAGCGACGGTGAAGCAGCGGCCGTGAAGCAGAAGCCGTGAAGCGCGGCACTGAAGCACCGCGAGCGTTCGCTCGCAAAACCGGCTGACGCGTGTGTCCGCACGGCGCCGCCATGCAAGCCAGCGCCGTGCGCGACACGCCATCAACTTTCGCCGATCGCCTCACCATGCAGCATTTCTGCCGAAGTCGTGTCGCCTTGCGCGCCGCATACCCGGGAAACCCAGAACACGCCGGCCAGCCCGACAGCAACCGAAACCCAGCCGACAGTCCCGTACCCCAGGATCTGCCCGTCAGGCGACGTGCTGAGCATCAAGCCACCGATCCACGCGCCGCATCCCGTGCCCAACGCCTGCAGCGCACTGTTCGCGCTGAGAAAAGCGCCGCGTCGGGCAGGTTCAGGGACTGTGGTTAGCAACGCCTGCATGGGCACCATGCGCGCGGACATCAGGACCATGAAGAACGGGAAAAACATCACCAGCGCGTAGAACGGCAGATTCGGCAGATGCGTGACGAACAGCACGGGCAGAAATGCGAGCACCGCCGCGATCCGGAATACGCGTCGCGTGCCGAACCGGTCCGCGAGCGCGCCCACGCGGCGCGACGTGAAGAACGTGGCCGCGCCGCCCGCCATATAGAGCCAGGATAGCTGCTCGGGCGCCACGCCGTGATTGGCGACCAGCACGGGCGAGATGAACGGAATCACCACCATGTGCGCGACCATCATCATGAAGGTCAGCGCAAACGCGTTCAGATGCCGCGGGTTGCGAAGGAGCCGCCACAAATCCGGCAGCACTTCCGCGAGCGGCGGCTGATGGCGGCTCAAATGTTCGGTCAGCGACGGCACCAGTTGCCAGCCCGCCGACCACACGAGCAACGACAGCGCCACCAGCAGGAAGAACGGTGCCGCCCAGCCGAAGTGCGCACCCAGCATCACCCCGGCCGGCACGCCCGCAATCGCCGCGAGGGAAAAGGCGGTCATGATCGTGCCCGTGGCGGCGCCGCGGCGTTGAACGGGGATCACGTCGCCGACGATCGCCATGATCACCGAGCCCAACACGCCGCCCGTGATGCCCGCGAAGGCACGCGCGGCCAGCAGCAGTGCGAAGCTGCCCGCCAGCGCGCACGCGAGGTTCGAGAGCGCGAACAGCGCATACATGGTCAGCAACAGACGGCGCCGGTCGAAGCGGTCGATATAGGTCGCTGCAAAGAGTCCCGACAGTCCCGAGCACCACGAGTACGCCGACACCGCCGTGGCAAACGCCGCCGGCGTGATGGCGAACGCGTGCATGATCTGCGGGCCGAGCGGCATCATCACCATGAAGTCCATGATGAGGGTGAACTGCGTCAGCGCGAGCAGCCACAGCAGGCGGCGTTCGTGCTTTTCGCTGATTGAGTACATCGATCGGTTCCTGGTGTTTGTTGTTGTTATTGGCGGCACGCCGCGGGTGCCGCTAAATTTGCCTGCGCCGGAGTATCGCGCGATGCCGCGGACGGCGCACGCTCAATCGTCGAGCGATTCGTGCACCGCCTCGGCCCCCTGTTTCCAATAGCTGGCCGCGCGAATGCGCGATTTGTCGACGCCGCGCTCCGTGCACAGGTGATAGCGCACCGCGCGCATGGTTGCGGATTCGCCGGCCGCCCACACGTAGCCTTCGCCGTCTTCTGGCAGGTAGAGATCGCGGACCGCTTGCAGCAAGGCTTCGCCGCGCATCCCACCGTCGTTGCGATAGCGCCAGACAAGGTGCAGTTCGGCCTGCGTCGCGAATTCGATCTGCGCCGACGGCTCGGCGACTTCGATCACCGCCGCGACGCGCGTGCCGGCCGGCAGTTCTTCCAGGCGGCGGGCGATGGCGGGCAGCGCGGTATCGTCGCCGATCAGCAGATGCCAGTCGAAGCCCCTGGGTATCACGAGCGAACCGCGCGGGCCGCCGATACCGAGGTACTGACCCACTTTGGCTTGCGCCGCCCATGTCGCCGCAGGGCCCGCTTCGTGCATGGCAAATTCGATGTCGAGCTCGCGCGCTTCGCGATCGAAGCGGCGCGGCGTGAAATCGCGGGCGACCGGGCGCGGCTGGCCGGCGGGAAACACCGGGCCGTCCGGGCCGGCTTGCGGCAGCGCCGGTCTGTCCGCGCCGGGTTCGGGGAAGAACACCTTGATGTGGTCGTCGAACGAAGCGGAGACGAAGTCGTGCAGCTCTTCGCCCGTGAAGGTGACGCGGATCAGGTGCGGCGTCAGCGCGCGCACCTGCTTGACCTGCAACAGACGGAACTTCAGCGGATGCCGCACGCGCTGGACTGCCAGATCGGTTTGTTTTTCTTTCATCAGCATAGGGGTGCTACTCCTGTTGGTTCGATGGACGTGCTCACGCGCTGGAGGCGCCGCCGTGCAAAGGCATGCGAGGCAAGGGCTGCCTGATCTCAAACAGCCGCTTCGCCGCCGTTGTCCGGTTTGACTTTGCCTTCAATTTCCTGGGCTGCGCGCATCAGAATTTCGGCGATGCGGCGCTGTTCGGCCGCTGGTGCGCTGTCGCGCAGCAGCAGCGCATGCTTCAACGCGCGGCGCGCTTCGTTCAGCTCGGGCAGCCAGCCGCCCTCGCTGATGTCGACCGGCTCTTCGCCGGCAAACGCGCGGCGCACCGAATCCATCTTGCGGGCAATATGGCTGAGCTTGGCGAGCATCAATTCGACGCGCTCGCGGTTGACGGCCAGATAGTCGCGGCCCGTTTGCGACAATTCGTAGCGCTTACGGTTGCCTTCGAGTTGCACCGTCACGTAGCCGAGTTCTTCCAGATACGTGAGCGCCGGGTAGACCATGCCGGGACTCGGGCTGTAGAAGCCGTTCGAGCGCGTTTCCAGAGCCTTGATCAGCTCGTAGCCGTGGCTCGGTTGCGTGCCGATCATGGACAGGAGCAGCAGTTGCAGGTCGTCGGAGCTGAATTTGCGGCCGCGCGGAAAACCGTCGCCGTCGCCGCCGAAGCCGCCGGGGCCGCCGCCGAAGCGTCCGCCGCGACCGCCGCGATGCTCGTGATGACGGCCGATGGCGTGCCACAGCGCATGTAGCGAGAGGCGGTCGTAGCCGCGATCGCCCTGGCCGCGCGCGTCGCCGCGTCCGTCGCGTGCGCCGCGATTGTGATGATGATCGCGATACTCGTGATGGCGTGCGAATGCATGCCACAGCGAATGCAGCGATGGGCGTTCGTGGCCGATGGAGGGATTGTCGTCCGCCATGTGCGGGCGGGAAAAACGGTGGTGATGACGCATCTTGGGTACTCCCATTTATGTCTTAAGATGTGTCGTAAGATATATATCTAAAGATAGTTTGTCAAATTACTTTTTGCGGAGCTAT